>Ga0209204_1000678_pt1 | contig 35994 bp, 30 predicted proteins | sample AD_JPNMR2_MetaG_FD_184425 | JGI IMG/M metagenome (GOLD analysis project Ga0209204, IMG submission 184425) | Active sludge microbial communities of municipal wastewater-treating anaerobic digesters from Japan - AD_JPNMR2_MetaG (SPAdes) (version 2) | ecosystem: Engineered > Bioreactor > Anaerobic...
CGTCTCTTCTCAAAAAGATGCTTTCTTTTTAATACTGGAAGCATAAAGATTATAATTTCCCTTATTAAAGTAGAAAGATCTGTATCTTTTTTATCTTTTAAATTGTTAATTTTTTCAAACAGATTTTGATTCAATACAAAATCAAACTCTTTCATGCTTACATCTCCTTTTTATAAAAAAATATTTCTATATATTAATCACAAAATTTTTAAGAAAATCCTTTACAAATTTTAGAAAAAAATTTAGTTTTTTTGAAAAAAATTAAAGTGAGGGACAGACCTACACTTATCATGATGTGAAACTAATTTTCATATAGAATAATTTACAAATTAAAATTTTGTTAATATACTTTATTTAAATCCAATTTTTAAGTTGAAAAATTAGATTTATTTTGTTATTATTTAGACATGACTATAAGAGAAAATATTTTTTATCTTTTAGAAAAAATAGAGAGCATTAAAACCAAAAATAATATTTCGTATGATATAAAATTAATGGCAGTGACTAAAACTCATCCAGTAGAGTATGTCCTTGAAACAATAGATGCTGGTATTACTCTATTTGGTGAAAATAGAGTTCTGGAAGCATATGAAAAATTCAATTCAGAAAAGTTAAAGGATAAAAATTTTGAACTTCATATAATAGGACATTTGCAGCGTAATAAGGCAAAAGAAGCTGCCCAGATATGTCAAATGATTCAATCAATTGATAAAATAGAGACATTAGAGGTTGTAGAAAAATATTGCCAGCAACTTAATAAAAAGATCGATTATCTAATAGAGGTAAATACAAGCAATGAGCCTCAAAAATATGGCATAAATCCAGACTTGTTGAATTTCTTTATTGAAAATATATTAAAAAAAGATTTTAAGTTTTGTAATTTGAGAGGATTGATGACAGTAGGACCTCTTACTAACAATATAAAAACAATAAGTTTTTCATTTAAACTTCTTTATAATCTTTATGATAGTTTAAAAAAGAATCTTAACAAAAAAGATTTTGATATTCTATCAATGGGAATGAGCGGTGATTATGAGATAGCAATTAAAGAAGGAAGTAATCTTTTAAGAATAGGAAGTGCTATTTATGGCAGCAGAAATTAAAAGATTTATTGTTTTTTTTCTCTTTTTAAAAATTTTCCTTTATTCTGAAGAATTAAATTTAACCCAAAATCCTTATTTCACATCCTTAACTTTTTCGATCAATAATAAAAAAATATTCTTAAATAGTTTTGAATTAAATACAAAAATAGCAAACGACATATCCCTATATAGCACTGAAACAAAAGAAAATCCTTTTAGAAGAGCAGAGATACTTTTTTTTGGCTCATTAACAATTGTCTCATTTGGCGGATGGCTTGGATTTTCTATCTATAATCTTATAATATATGGGGATAATTTTGGAGTATTAAGAAGGGAACAGTTTCTTGCATTATATTTAGGTAGTTCCCTTTTAGCATTGTCTGTATCCATCAGTGATCTTTTAAAGAGAAATAATAAGTTTAAAAATGTGGAATTTTTTTAAAAAAATAAATTTTTTGCTTGAATCTAAACTTTTATCAGAGTCTATGCGCCTATACCATTAGTATTGACAAAAGTAAAAATTTAATATATATTATTAACCATGCGTAGTTTTGATCTATTTTCCTGGATTATAATGCCAATAGTTATATTTTGTTCAAGAATATTGGATGTTAGTTTAGGCACAATAAGGGTAATTCTTTTAACAAAGGGATATAAATATATTGCACCTATACTCGGTTTTTTTGAAGTATTAATATGGGTATTGATAGTTGCCCAGGTTATGAAGAATCTAAATAATCCAATATGTTACATTGCCTATGCTGCTGGCTTTGCAACTGGAACATTTATAGGAATGTTATTAGAACAGAAACTTTCTATTGGAATGGCTGTAATAAGGATAATAACCCATACAGAGTCTTTTTCTCTTTTTAATGAATTAAAAGAGAGAAATTATGGGGTTACATTAATGAATGGAATGGGGGCAAGAGGCCCTGTTGAAATAATATTTACTATAGTTCAGAGAAAAAAAATAGATGAAGTAATAGATATAATCAAACTCCATAATCCAAATGCATTTTACACAATAGAAGACATAAAAATGGTAAGCAGTAATAGTGGAATATTTCCACAAGATAATAGAAAGATATTCTTTAATAGACTTTTTAAACCTTACAGAAAGTCAAAATAATAGAATTAAAAAATTTCATATTTTAATAAACCATTTTTATATCTAAAAATAATATGATTATTTGAAGAAGAAGCCATATTTGTTAAAGAGATATAAGTAGTCCCTCTTATTTCTGTTAAGTAAAAACTATGTATATGGCCTGAAATACAAAAATTTACATTATATTTTTCAAAAAGGGAAAATATTTTATACACTTCGTCAGAATAGGAATATGAGGTAAAAGAACCAAACTCTTCTTCAATTAAATTATAATGTGTAAATACTATTTTATTCTTACTGTTAGAATTCTTTAATATATCTTCTAAATACTTCAATTGTAAACTTCCTAAGGTACCATTTGCTGTATCTAAAAAAATCAAATGGAGAGTATCTATTTTAAAATCATATATACTTTTTCCAAAATATTCTTTATAAAAAATATAACCATTATTATAAATATCATGATTGCCTATTGTTGTGTATATTGGTATAGAACTATTCTTAAAATCCTCTTTCGCAAGTTCATATTGACTCTTTAGTCCACTCTGGACAATATCCCCATTTATTATTATAAAATCAATTTTAAATTCATCCTTTTTTGCCTCAATATCTTTTATATAATTTAACTGTTCTTTATAATAGTGAGTATCTGTTATTAGTAAAAATGAGAATTCTTTATCATTAATTAAAGAAGGAGGATTGATAGGTGGTAATTTTTGATTTTCCTTAAATCTTTCATCAATACTTACTGTGCAAAAAAAACCAGATGGATCAAAATAGTCGCAACTTAAAAAAAAGATAACTAAAAATAAAATTTTAAATTTTAATCTCATATCTAACCCCCAATGTAAAAAATAATCTATTAAGAATACCAGCAAAGGGGAAACTACCAGAAAAACCGCCACCGCCGTTTAAATATAATGAAATTTTATAAGGTAGATGAAAATAATTAATTATTTCAAACTGCCAGTAATTTTGAGAAAAAATTTCAGTATCATTAAAATTAGAGATATCTATGCCCACAGAATAAAAATATAATGGATTAAATAAAATCTTAATTCCCCATAGTATAAAATAATTAAATAAAAAATCTCTTTTATAAACTATTCCATAGTCAATTGTATCTAGATCTATAAACCTAAAATTAAACCCCTGAATAAACTCCATTTTATAAAATTTTGAAGTATTGATTATCTCTTTAGTCAAAAAAATAATATTATGTTCTAAAATTCTTTCATCATAAAAAGATTTTAATCTATAAGACAAACTAAAAGCAAAAACTGACAATGGATTAAAATCAAGCTTTATATTAACAACTTTTAATAAAGGAACATTCTCTCCCAGTCTTAAATTAGAATTAATAAAAAAATAATTAGAAAAATCAAAAGAGAAATTAAGTTCATAAAAGATCCCATTTCTTATCCCATTAATAAAATCATACGAAATATTGGAATATAAAATAATAGAATTCAATTTAAAATTCTTTATTTTTACTACTTTATCACTCTTAATCCAGAATGGATTTTTATAACTTAATCCATAATTAGAGAAAATAAAAAAAATTGTTAAAATTGAAATTAAAAAGTATTTCTTCAAATATTACCCTAATATATCTATTTTATTTCCAAGATAAGGATCTATTTTATTCTTTTTATTTTTTTCATCTTCTTCATTATCTTCTTCTATCTTTTCTTCATTTTCTATATCCTGTTTAAGATTCTTTTTCTCTTTATTTTCTTTTTTCTTTTTCTCCTGTTCATTTATCTTAGAAAAATGAGAATCAAGATTTTTAGTCTCAGGGACATCTTCTGACTCTTTTTCGCTTTTTTTCATAATTTCACTATTGGCAATCTCCTGCTTTAATAGTTCAACCTCTTTTGTGGATTGAATCTTTCCGGCATTGTTTATTTGAGAAAATAAAGTCTGTAATTCAAGTGGATTTATAGCCATAAAAAATCCTTAATGTTATCTTTCTCTTTCTTTGTCATCTTCTGTATAAGGGACAACATTAATTTCAGTACCCTGTAATACAAAGACAACTTTTTTATATTCTGTTTTTACATTCAAGAAAGAATTCTTAATATAAATTTTAACTCCTGGCTGAACAAGCTTTGAAGCAATTACTTTACCTTTTGTCTTTAATCCAGAAAGATAATTATTTATCTCATCTATCTCTTCCTGTAACTGTTGAATTAAATTATTTAATCTCTTTGATTCATTTATCAATTTAACATATATCTCCTCTTTTTCTGGTGGCAAATTCTTTAATCTTTTTTTCATGTCTTCAAGACCATTTAAATTAGTAGTTATTGGCTCAAGATCTTTATATGCCTTTGTTCTCTCCTCTTCTAATTCTACAAGTCTCTGCTTCTTCTTAGGATCAATACCAACTTCTATAATAGTCTCAGCCCCAGAAACACTTCCTATCTCTTTTGTCTTAACCAATTCTCCTGCTCTTATCCTTCCACCAACTATCTTTGCTCTTTTACCTACAATTGTTACCTCTTTTGTGGCATCGATAAAAGAGTGCATTATACTATCCTGAACATAAACACTATCAGCAGCATCTACTTTAACATCCTGTAAAAATTTTGCATACAGACACTTTCCAGTCCTTATAAAGCCTTCATTCTTACCCTGAACACCCTGTGATATAATTATATCTCCTTCTGCATCCAGTTCACATTTTCCGACACTACCATGTATTTCTATATTACCAGCAGCCTTAACACTAAAACCATCCTCAACATTTCCCTGAATAATAACTGTTCCAAGAAAAATTATATTTCCAGTCTTTAAATTTACATCTCCATTGATAGTTAAAACCTCTTCTACATTTATCTTGTTTGCTGTTAAGGTTACCTGACCATTCTTATCTGCAATAACCTGTAATCCATCTTCAGTCACATGACAATTTCTACCAGCGAGTAACTGACAATCCTTACCAACTTTTTGTGGTATAATTTTATTTGTAACAGTTCTACCAGGCTCCCCAATTGTAGCCTTTTCTTTAATGGCAAGAACCTGCCCGGCAACAACATTCTGAACAATATTAAGATTTTTAAAATCTACCCTTCCATCCTCTTCTGTAAAATGAATTTCATCTTTATTTACATTAAAATTATAATGAATTTCTGCATCCTTCCCATTTTTGGGCTTTATACCTTCTGCTATTAAGATAGGATCATTATATATTGGATAGTCTATTATTCTATTCAAAACATCCTCTTTAATTCCAACCACAACGCCATTACTCTTTAAGATATTTCTTATTTCATCCATTTCTAAATCAAATCCACCTAATTTTGGTGGAGTCATAATAAGATAAGCCTTCATCTCATCACTTGATATCTGAACAGATGCAGTAGCATCGTTAACAACATTGAGTGGCATTTCACCTATTTTAACATATTCACCAGCAGAATTTTTAATTACTTTTTTTACAAGATCTCTATCAAAATTAGTAACCCCACGAGTTGCAATAATATTGAATACTTCTGCTTCTGAAATCTTTCTCCCTTTACCTACCGCTGGGGTAACTTTTAATAAAACTCCTCTTGATGTAACTCTTAAAAATGCTTCAGAATCTCTGTCGATAATCTTTTCTACTTCAACTTCTGGACCTCCGCCCTCTATCTCTGGTGTTAATATATTCTGTAAAATCTCAGTTTTAGCCTTAGATTTATAAACTTGAATCTTAAAATCTTTTTTACCAACTCCAAAAAGACCTTTTGTACCAAACTCTTTTATCTCATAGTCTATCTCAGCAATACTAACTCCCAATTGTTCACAGGCTTTCTCAAGAGCAGATTCTAATGAGTCACCTGTTACTTCAATACTTGAGACATTATCTTCTTCTTCTAACAATTTTTTTAATATCTCTTTTAATCTTTTCATTATTATTCCATCTTCTTCAAAATAGAAACTTTATTATTAATCTTCGTAATAAAATAGTATTTTATTAATAATATAATAAAAACTTTTCAAATAGTAAACATTTTTTATAAAACATTAGAAATAAAAATTTTTTAACATTAAGAATTCTCATTTTTTTGTAAGGCGATAAATTCTTTCAAAATGCTATCTAATTTTTCAATACTATTTTTTAATAAAAGAGAGCTATTTAAAAGATTATCATTAATCTTAACAAGTTCCTGATTTTTCTCTTTTTGCTGTTGAGTAAGGAGGTATATACTTTGCGTAGATGTATAGAAATAATCAGAAATAGTTTTCATCTCATTTACAATCTCTTCATTATTTTTAGCAAGTTCAGATAAGACAGAATTGCTGTTTAGCACCTCTTCACTTGATTCCTCAATAGATTTTGTGCCAGCCTCCTGCTCTCTCATTGTCTCTGTTATCTCATCAAATAATTTTATAGATTTTTCTGTATTAACAAAAAAATTTTCTATTATCTTTGCCGTTGTATTTATTTTTTCTGTTCCCTCCATTATTTTTTCATTCATCTCATTCAACTTAAATTCAATATTCTGCACACTATTACTACTTGCCTCTGAAAGCTTTCTTACTTCAAGGGCAACAACTGCAAATCCTTCCCCGGACTTGCCAGCTCTTGCAGCCTCAATAGAGGCATTTATTGCAAGAAGTTTTATTCTTTCAGATATATCAGAAATGGTATTTATAAATCCAAGAAAATCTTTACTGGAATTCTGAATCACATTAATTGATTTTATCGCATCCTGTAAGCTATTCTTACCTTTTTCTATTATATTTAAAAGTTTTTTAAAATCATTATTTGCATTTATTGTAATATCAGCAACCTTATGAATATTAGCAGTCATCTCTTCAATAGAACTCGATGCCTCTGATACAGAATGTGTTTGATTTATAATAGCCTTATTTATTGTATCTGTATTTTGAGTAAGTTTTTCTGATATGCCTTGCATCTTTCTTAAATTATGAAAGTCACCACTTATCCCTTCTATTATATCATTAATAGATTCAATAAAACCATTGAATACATTATTATTATTATTAATCGCATCCAACAAAAATTTATTTGACTCCTGAATATTTTTAGAAATATTATCAATTTTGTTTATCATATTGTTCAAGAAATCAAGCAATTTATTAACATCACTGGTTAAGAAACCAAGTTCATCAAAACTTGATATATCTATTCTTTTTGAAAGATCACAATTCCCCTCAACTATAGAAATGATCGCCTTCCTTATATTATTTATTGTATCATAAACATTTTTATTAAGAATAAGAATTTGAATAATACCTACTATAGCAAGAATAAAGGCATTTATCGTAGCATTCAAGATAAAATTGCCAGTATCAGCATTATTCTGTTTTATATAGTAGTAATAACTAACATAGAGAATTACACTAAATACTAATAAAGATAAAGAAAAAACACTTATAATATATTTTATATTTAAAGATATCTCCTTTTGCTCTTCTTTAAGAGTATACATTCCATAAAGTTTTTTTACTTTTAGCATTATAGAATCAATATAAAATAGTGCAAAACTTGAAGCAAATATTCCACAAAAAAGGGAAAGCATAAAGACAATACTGAATTTATTTAATTGCACACCACTCGGCATTGAATATGCAACAATAGGGGCAGAAAGATAACCTGCAAGATATATTAATAAAATAACAAAAGGAACAGTAGCGATTCTTTTTCTTGCTTTTTCTATTAAATCATGATTGGATAAAGCATCTTTTAATGGTTTTAAGTAGTAGCCTATAAAAATCGCAGCAGGTATATCCACAACAATAAATACAATAACAAATATATTCTTTACTGTCGCTAATAAAATTCTTTCAAATAGAGGATACGGCATGTATGGATTATAAATATTAAAAAGTGTCTGTGAATAAATAAAAGTGATTAATGGAACAACTACATTTACAGTAATTATCTTTTTAATAAAATGGATATCTTTATTCATTTTTTCTCCTTTTAAATAATAATACAACAACAATTTCTTTAATTTAAATTAATTGAAGCTATATATTAATAATTTCTTAATTCTTAGTAAAAATTCTTTTATAACTCTCTATAATCTCCCCTCTTGAATATACCTTAATTGGAATCGCAAGAACTATCGTTATTCCTTTCTCACCAAAATGAGTTGAATTTAATGTTAACTTTATACTTGCATTCGTATCGATCCTGATTTTAGCAAAACCTAATCTTGACTGTTTTTTTTCTTCGTTATCCTCTTCATTAAATTTTGTTTTTATGGCATTCATAAAAGCCTGATTTGGATCTTCAAAACTATTTATTTCATCTATTGCTCTCTGTAAAGCCTCTAAATTACTCTTTACCTCATTGTCAAAATTGTTATAGCTATTCTCTATCTTGATAATAAGTGGATTTTTCTGATCAGGCTTCAAACAGGTAGTAATACAAAATTCGCCTGATGTATATTTATATGTATTTTCCAGTAATTCACTCACAGAATTTGAAATTTGACTTAATACTTTTATATATGGTAGTTCTCTTTTGATATGATAATAGATATAATCAAAAACATGCATAACAAGAATATTTACTGCTTCTAAGTGATACTTTCTCTCTTTTATTACATCAAAAAAAGTCTTATCTAAAAGATTATTTTTTTCAAGAATTCTTTTTAAAGACTTTTCATGAATTAAATCTATAAGTTCTCTTCCATATAACAATTCTTCCAGTTTCTTATAAAAAATTCTACTTATTATCTCTATCTCTTCCCAGTTTGTAGTCTTACCATAAAATTTAAATACATTTTTTCCATGAAAAAATTTTAAAGAGTTATATATTTCCTGATATCTATATATCTTTTCTCTCTCTCGTCTAACACCCATTCTTAAAACACCACTCTTCTCACATAGATTATCTCTCTCTCAAATTATAACACAAAATTTTAAAATAATAAATTATTTTTTATAAAAAATAGATAAATTTTAAATTTTTAATTTTATCTAATTTACTTATTTAATAATAAACATTATTAGAGCCAAGAGATCTCAACAATTTCACAGTAGATGTAGTCATATTTGGATGACCGCAAACATAAAAATCAAAATCCTTTACATTATAATGGTGCTCTTTAATAAATTTCTCATTAATAAAATCTGTTACTCGTCCTTTAATAATGTTTTTATTGTTTATACTCTCTTCTGATATCGGTTTTTCTATATAAATATATAATTCTATATTCATCTCATCTAAATAAGGCTTAATATAATTTTCAACCCAGTTATCCTTTTCGGTTAAACATCCAAAAAGAATAATGATTTTATTTTTTAAATTATTTTTTTTCATCTCATCAATAATATGTAAAAAAGGTATAAGTCCGGTACCAGTAGCAATAAACATTATATTGTTATCTGTATTTTTAAAAGTCATATCTGTTAAAGGCAATCTAAAAAGAGAAGTTGTTCCAACCTCAATATTTTTTACATAATTTGCTCCATGCCCACCCGGACGAATATCAATAACAAGGGACAATTGATCATTATCTATTTTTGCCACAGAATATGCTCTCCATTCGGCTATCCCTACCTTTAATTTTATATGCTGACCCGGGATAAAATTTAGTTTTTCATTAAATTTATATATGAGTTCTACTATATTTTCTGAAATAAATGTCTTTTTTACAAGAGTTCCATATTTTTTATCAATAAAAATATGATTATCAGTCTTTATCTCTAATTTCTTCAATGGATCATAACTAAACACTTTACTCATTACCTTTATAATGCCAAAAAAACCATTTAAATAACTCACTGTAGCCATACCACTCATAAGTGCCGGCAATATTCCATTACTAAGTATATCTGTTCCAGTCAAATAGAGATTTTTAATTGGGGTTTTTACCTTTAAATCTTTTATCTTAAATCTCTCTGGCGTTGCTGGAAGCCCATAAAAAGAGCCTCCCATTCTTCCTGTAAAAAATTCAAAGGTAAGAGGTGATGCCAATTCCTTATACACAACAAGATCTTTAAAACCTGGTATATGCTTTTCTATTATATTTAAAAGATTTTCGCTTATTTTTTCCTTTAATTCATAATACTCTTTCTCATAATTCTTCCATTTACCATCCTTCCAGTTTTCAAAAAAGTCATAAGGCATCATTGTTACCACATCAGCAGTATGCCCTCCCTTTTTGCCACTCTTTATTGATGGAAAAGATAAAAAACAGTATACTGGATTGCCATTTACCACATCAAGATGTTTTCTATCAAAAATATCAAGTTCATATCCTTGAATTATCCAGTAATTCTCTCCCTTTATCCCTAATTTCTCCGGTGAATCTTTTAATCCAAGATATAAATTTAGGCCGCTATAACTCTTCTTAAAATTCTTAAGTTGATTCTGAATTTTAAAATCGTAATTTTTTAAAAGATTAAGATATGTTATCTGGGAACCAGCACCAGAGATTATAATTGGGGCATAAAATTCTTTTATCTCTGGCTCTTTTTGTGATAAATCTTTTACTTTAACACCGATTGCCTTACCATTTTTAACAATAATTTCTGTGACCTCATGACTTGTTACTATTCTACTTCCATACTTTTCTAAAGAATTTTCAATAAATGTAGCAATCTTTTCTGACCCACCATCTGGAAACATTCCACCACTATAATAATGATGTTCAACAAGTGAATGTATAGCAAAAGAGCTGTCAGATGGAGTAAGTCCATAATTCCCCCATCTTGCTGCTAAAACAGCCTTTAATTTCTCATTTTTAATATTTTTGTCAAGATACTCTTTTGTTGTCATCAATGCCTTTTTCTTATAAAAAAGAGAAAAAAATTGAAATATATAATTTAATGGAAATCTAAGAAATCTCGAAAAAAAATAAAGGAGATACCATTTTCGAATTTTATACACATCTTTTATATATTTCTTAATTGCCTTTTTTTCATGCGGGAATTTCTCCAGTAGACTCTCCATATATCCTTTTTTAGACTCTCTTATATCTATTCTCATATCTGGAAATACTAATTTTTCAAAAATTTCTGGCATATTATTCCATTTAAGATTATTATCAGTAATAAAAGAAAATAGCCTCATTCCAACACTATCAAACGCTCTTGCAGATAAATTTCCAACATAATGAAGTCCCACATCCCAGCTATAAGGACCTCTTTTAAATTCATGGGTAAGTCCGCCTATTTCATAATGTTTTTCTAATACCAATACTCTTTTTTTATTAATTTTTGTTAATAACGAGGCTGTTGTTAAAGAACCGAGTCCAGAACCTATTATTATTACATCAAAATCATTATTATTCTTCATTTTGTTTTTTATCCTTTTTTTTATTTATTAAATAAAGATGCATTGAAAGAATAGATATGTCCGATGGGCTTACTCCTAAAATACGAGATGCCATGCCTAATGTTTTTGGTTTTATTTTTTTTAATTTTTCTCTTCCTTCGGTAGATAGTCCAAAAATAGCATCATAATCTATATCTTCTGGAATTTCCCTCATTTCCATCTTTTTATCTCTTTCAATATATCTATTGTGTCTATCAATATATCCTTTATATTTTATCTCGATTGCTGCTGTTAAAAAATTCTCTTTTTGAATATCCGGATGACTCTCCTTATAAAGATGATAAGCATCAATAACATCAACTTCTGGATTTTTTAAATATTTCACCCAGTCACTCCCTTTTTTTATACTCTCTATATTTATTTTATAAATCTCTTCTTCTGTTAATTTTAGTTGATGCAATCTTTTTTTTATCTCTTCTATGTCATTTTCCCTTTGTAGAAAGAATTTTTTTTCATCTTCTGTGATTAAACCATATTTTATTGCATACTTTGCAAGTCTTATGTCTGCATTATCGCTTCTTAATTTTAATCTATATTCTGCACGGGAGGTAAACATTCTATAAGGCTCATCAACTCCTTTTGTAACAAGATCATCTATCAACACTCCAATATAGGCCTCATCCCTTCCAAGAATAAAAGGCGGCTCATTTTCAACATACAAAAAGGCATTTATCCCAGCAATTATCCCCTGCCCTGCTGCCTCTTCATACCCTGATGTCCCATTTGTCTGACCTGCTATAAATAGTCCAGAAATTAATTTTGTTTCAAGAGATGGCTTTAATTGAATAGGATTGATAAAATCATACTCAACAGCATATGCTGGCCTTACAATTTCTATATGTTCAAATCCCCTTATGGTTCTTAAAAAGGCAAATTGAACATCCTCTGGTAACGAAGATGAAAGTCCATTTAAATACATCTCATCAGTATATAAACCTTCTGGTTCAACAAATACCTGATGTCTATCTTTTTCTGGGAATTTTTTAACCTTATCCTCTATTGAGGGGCAATATCGTGAACCTATGCCTTTTATTCTACCACTAAAAAGTGGAGATCTATGAAAATTTTCTCTTATTATTTTATGTGTATTCTCATTTGTATAAGTTATATAACATGGAACATTTGGCCTATTAATTAGTTCAAAGGTAAAATTTGAGAATCTAAACATCTCTGGATCACCAATTTGCATCTCAAGTTTATCAAAATCAATGCTTCTTTTTTTTACTCTTGCTGGGGTGCCAGTTTTTAATCTACCAATAGTAAATCCCAATTTTCTTAAATTTTCAGAAAGTCCAAGAGCAGCAGGTTCGCCAAATCTACCCGATATTGCCTGAAACTCCCCTATATGAATCTTACCTTCCATAAAAGTCCCAGTAGTAAGAACAACAGCTTTAGCAGTAATCCTATTCCCTCTTTCTGTAACAACACCAATTATTCTATTTTTTTCAACGATTAAATCAACTACTGTGTCCTGAAATAGGGTTAAATTATTAAGAGATTCTAAATATTTTCTCATTGTTACACTGTATTCTAACTTATCAGCCTGAGCTCTTTTTGCCTGAACAGCAGGACCTTTTTTAGTATTAAGAAGTCTGAATTGAATCATTGTCTTATCAATGATTTTTGCCATTATCCCACCAAGAGCATCAACCTCAGAGACAATATGCCCCTTTGCGATGCCGCCAATTGCAGGATTACAACTCATCCTTGCTATTTGATCTAAATTTTGAGTGATTAAGATTGTCTTATAACCTCTTTTTGCACAGATATTAGCAGCCTCACATCCGGCATGCCCACCACCAATAACAATTATATCAAAATCTTTATGAAGCATAATTTTCCCATAACAAGATTATTGACTTGAATTCATATATGAATTTAATATTTTATCTTAAAATTCATCAGATATCAATATAAAAACATTTCTTACTTATTTTAACCGATTTTTTTAAAAAAATCAATATTTTAGGTAAAGAAAAATATATATTTTAAAAATTTTATAAAAATATTTATTAAGTAAAATAAAAAGGCTGCCATAAAGACAGCCTTTTTTGTATAAACAAGATAGATTTTTTAAATTAAAATTGTGGCCATATGTCATTATTTGTGTATGGACCATTGTTCTCAATTCTATGATTATATCCCTTTTCCCATTGAACATAAGTAGTAGGAATTTCATTTCCCGATACCCAGCTATATTTTACAACCTTATATTCAATTCCTTTTGGTAAGTATCCATTATATACCCATGTGCCATTAGAATATGACATCTTATAAGCAGTCTGCCATGAACCTAATAAATCACCCTGACCAGTAATATATAAAGCATTCCCCCAGCCCACATCTATATGAGCAGTAACCTTTGCCTCTATAGGACATACAGAAAAATAGATCTCTGTTGTCATACCTTTATATACTGTTGTAGTATATACTTTACTTACATAATAAGAATGACTTGATGTCATTTTTGCAATAACAAAAGTATGAGTCCCTTCTGTTAAAGATATTGTTGCATTCCCATTTGAATTTGTGTAGCCACTTGCACTACCACCATAAGGTAAAACGCCATCAACATAAATTCCAGCTCCAACTAATGGAGTAGAAACATCATAGTTACCATTGATAATTTTAACCTCAAAAACATTGATACTTACCATGCCAGTATTACTGTTATTTTGAACCAATTTAGTTTCTGTCATAACAAAAGGATTTGATTCATAGCCAGGCATATCCTGATTTTGTACTGGATTGTCAATACCTTGAGCACAGGAAAATAAAAATACTATCATTACTAAAATTGAGAACATTAAATTTAATTTGTTTACTTTTTTCATGTTATACCTCCATATTTTTAAATATGGAATATATATAATATATTTTTTTATACTTGTCAAGTAAAAATTGTTTCTTTTTTGAAACACTATTAAAATAATTTATTTCTTAGACAATTTTTTTTCGAATTTTGTAAAGGATTTTTTCAAAAATTTTGTGATTAATATTATAGAAAGTATTTTTATTATGGAGGGTTTTTTATGAATAACATTTGTAAAATTTTAGAAAAATATACTGTAGAGCATGAGTTACACTTTGTTGTTAACTCTGCTATGAAGAAAAGACTTGCAGATATTGCAAAAAAATTCAACATATCTATTTCTGGACTTGTTGTATATATCTTACAACTTTATACTAATAGAGTAAAAAAGATATATTGTTTTGGTCCAGAGGATGGAAATAAATACGAAAGAATAGATGGAGATAGTAAGATCCATATTTATCTGTCAAAACAGGATTACAGATTTTTGAAGAAGATCCATGCTGATCTTAATTTTTTCAGCATGGGGTGTTTATTGAGGAGAATTATCCTACTTTTTTTGGAAGAGTATGAGAAACTTGGCATTACAGGGGTTGAGATGAAATGTAGTGTAATAACATTGAGGCTATTCTTGAGGCTAACAAAGATAAAAAAGTGGGAAAAGAGCAGAGAATTATCCCACTTTGAAGGTAACACCACACCATTCTACAAGGCAATTTACAATAATTGTTATCAAGTTGTGGGTTTTGAGACATACTATTAGTAAGAGTTATTAAAAATTTTTTGCAAAAAAATAAATAAGCCTATTATATCTTTCTATCAAATAAAATTAGCCTAAGGATAATTCTATTCCTCTAATTTACTAAAAGTAAAATTGCTCCTTAAATCAAAAAAATAAAATTTTTTATTGATATAAATAGCTTTTTTTGATAATAGTAAAAAATAGAAACTTATTAACAAGGGATGTTAATAAACTATGATAATTATAAATTTAATTTTTTCTTTTTTTGCTGGAATTTTTACTTTAATTTTATCTTTAATATTTTTTTTACTTACATGGTGGCTAATCTTTATACCACGTAACAAAAGAGCAGGTGTAGCAAGATATGTCCTAATTAATCCCTGGACATTTATTTTTAATCACTTTATACTTTTTATAAGATTAAAAACAATCGGAAAAGAGAACGTTGATACCAAAAGAGTTACTTTATATATTTGCAATCATCAATCATGGGCAGATATCCCTGTTGTTGTCCCAAAAACAAAAGCCACTGCTCTTTCTAAAAAAGAGGTTGTTGCAATTCCTCTGGTAGGTTTTTTAACAGTCCTTGCTGGTGGCATATTTTTTGATAGAGATGAACAATCATCAAGGATGGCAATAATAAAAGATTTAATAGATTTTTTTAAGAATGGATATTCATTGTGTTATTTCCCAGAGGGAACGAGAAGTAAAGATGGAGCACTCTTAGAACCAAATTTAGCACTTGTCAAACTTGCTTTTAAATTAAAGATAGCAGTTGTTCCTATCGCTGTTGAAGGAACTAAAAATGTTATTCAAAAAGGTAGAATTTACTATAAATTTTTTCAAAGAGTGGTGTTAAAATTTGGCAAACCAGTCCTACCAGAAAATTTCAAAAATGATACAGAATTTGCTACCTATTGCTGGGAAATGGTAAAAAATATTCATACAGAGATAAAAGAGAAATATTTTAATAAATAAAAAAGGATAAAATATATATGATAGATAAAAAATGGGGGCTACCAGCTCTATTTGTTGTTGATATGCAAAATTATTATTTTAAAAAAGAATCAAGTTTTAATAAACTCTCTAATTTCTTTAGTGGAGAAGATTCTTTAAAATATATTTCAGATAGATGTCAAAATTTATTAATACCGAATATAAAAAAACTTCAAACATTCTTCAGAAAAAATAATTATCCAGTTATATTTTTACGCTTATGCGGTAAAAAAAAAGACAGAAGTGATCTCCATAGATTCTTTAAAAATCATAATGATAAAGGTGAAAAACTCGGCCTTTATAATGTTTATCCATTAGAAGATGATCCCATGTCCTTTGTCCTTGATGAAATAAAACCCTTAGAGAATGAAATTATCTTTTGTAAAACTACTTTTAGTGCATTTAATTCTACAAATATAAATGAATATTTAAAAAAAAATAACATATCATATATCTTTTTTACTGGTATAGCAACAAGTCAATGCGTAGAGACAACAGCAAGAGATGCATCCGACTATGGCTACTCTGTAATTCATATCGATGATGCGCAAGGCGATTACTATGAATATATTCATAAGCTTTCTCTTGAGAGTTCATACTCATTATGTGGTGGATGGATTTTTAATACAAATTTTGTTTTAAAAAATTTTGATAGTATAATAAAAGATATCTACTCATCAGAAAGAAATTTAGAATAATTTTAAAAAATAAAAATTTACTCTTTTTTGTTTGATTTTTTTTATTTTTATTTATATAATTAATATAAAGGATTTATATTATTTTGGGAGGAATAAAATGCTAGATAAAAGAAGGGAAGAAAGAATCCCGGTTGAAGCCCTGCCAGAGTGTTTAAGAACAGTTATATTTACAACTGGTTTTTTTCAGGAAAATACAGCTATCACTGTTGATGCAACAAAATCTGGAATGGGGTTTTATGCTGAAGGAGTTACAGAAAAAGATCTATATGTTGGCCAAGATATAACAATAAAAGTTTTACCGTATAATTATAAATTAAAATCAAGAGTAGTTTATGTAAAAGAAGTAGGAGAAAATAAAATAAGATTTGGAGTTGAATTTGTTAAGGAACAGACTCTTGATAAATTTCATGAACTATTAGAACTAGATATATATAAGTAGAGCCTGAGTATCTAAAAATTCAAAGAATAAATTAATATTATGAAAGGGACAAATATCCTATAAAAGAAAGGGGCTATTTAAAAAAGAGTATATAAATCTTTATTTTTATATTCATAATTCCATATATTATGATGTTGTGAGTATATCAAATTTAGTGCTAAAATTGACAATTGTCGTACTTTAAGATTTAAAATCTGAAATTTAACGATGCCTAACCAACAGCCTTTTATAATAATATTATTTATTTTTTAGTTTTAAAATTTACTCTTTCTTACTTCTTTATCTTGATTTTTATTTATTTTTAGATTATAATTATAGCAAACTACAAATACTCTATTTCATAAGGATTTTTTCTTATGTTTTCAGAAGAAAATATATATAAAGAAGTAATTTCGCCTCTTTTAGAAGATTTAAATTTACGAAAAGCAAGAAAGACTGATAAATTAAATTTAGAATTAGAAAAATTAGCAAATTTGACAAAAGATAATATACTAAAATATCTTGATAATATTTTTAATAAATACAATTTCTCTGCGCTTAGTCTAACAATAGAAGACTTAAAAAAACTTCAAAATGAACTCCTAAATATAGAATATATTTTTATGAAATTAACTATAAAAGAAAATTTTTTTTCGAGTGATATTAATATCTATTTTGTAAAATTTCTTATTTTAAATCTATATTTAAATAGAATATTACTTGATAATATTTATGATATAAATATTTATATAGAAACTTCAAAAAAGATCTTAAACAAGTCAAAAGAATATTTAGAAAATCTTAAACCAGTTGAAATAAATTTTATAAATTTATTAAGAAGATATCTTTATTTGATTCTCCATGATGTTAAATTCGATTCTAAAAAAAGTGTATATGAAGAATGCATTAATTATGTACTTGAGGATATTGAATATTCAAAAAAAATCTCTCTTAGAGAAAAAATTTTAGCAATTTCTAACTATCTTGATATTACTCTTGATCACCTATTTTTTAATCTCAAAAAAGATGAAAGATATATTGATGAGGAGAAATTTAATTCTTATAAAGAAGAATTAATTAATGCAATGGCACAATACCTAAATAATAAATCCTATGAAAAAGGAATTGTTTTAAAGGGGATATCTATTATTTTTAAGATAGAACTTTTAAATCTTAAAAAAGAGTTTAAAGAAAAAGCAATAGACGAAGATTATAAAAAAAGGCTTTTTATAAAATCAAAAGAATTAATAAAAGTGCTATTCGAAGAAAATTTTGAATGGGAGGTATTTGCAACTCCCAAATCAGAACAGTTTAACCTCTCTTTTAATGAAGCACTAAAACAGTTTAGTTATTATCTATCATTGCTTTTGAATCAGGTAGCTGGAAATGTAGTTGGTGTCTTATTCTTATTATTTCAATTTTTTGCTAACTTTAAAGAATACATAAAATTAAATCAATATATCTTTACTCGTCTCTCTTTTATCTTTAATAATCATTACTATAACAAGAAATTATCTCTTATGACAAGGATCCTTAATGTTAAAACTATAAAAGATATGGTATTATTTAGAGACGAAATGGTAAAAATAAGAAAAGAGATTGAGAAAAGTCCTATAATTGCTCTTATTAATTTTTATAACAATGAACTCGAATCAATGCTTTTTCTTGATACTCAGTTAAAAAATATTTTAAAAATCGACCCAGTTGTAATAAACATAAATGAAAAAATACATGAGATAAACAAAATAATATCTTCTAATATAAAGAAATATAAAGAAGATTATTACAACACAGGTCATTATAAAATAAAGATAGAATATCTTTTTAACTTTCAAAATGAAATGAAAAATATTTTTAGTCTCGGAACTGATCCATATATTTTACAGGATTTAGCAAGATTGTACGGTGAGTTTATTGACTCTTACATAGAGAGAGAGGGGCTTGATTATAGAGAAGATTTTATGGCAAAATCCTCTTTTGTAAAAATGTCAATTTTAGATGTTAATCCATTAGCCTTTTCAATGGCTTTACTATATTCGAAAATAGGCAAGCTTAATCTAATACTTAATTCAGAAGATCCATACAAACTCGGAATTAAGAAAAAGATGCTTACAAATCTTGAAAAAGATAAAATTGCAACATTTTTGCAATATTCTTATCAATATATTCCAAAAAATGATAATAGCCTTAACTGGAATTATATAAATGACGTTATTTTAAAAATAAGAAATCCAGCTATTTCACAGGAAGGATTTATAAATTATATTGAATCCCGAATGTTAAAGGTAATATCTGCTATCATTAATAAGATAACCCATCAGGATGTCGATATCATGAAGGTTTTTCCGACTCTTTATGAGGAATCTTATGCTCATGCAAGAAAAGAGTGGGATCTTGATCCAGTATTAATATATTACTTTAATTATTATTTTACTAAAAAAGGAAAAATAGTATTTTATAATGAAAATACTGGAGATCGTCTTGAAATAGTCTTTCCATCTCAAAAAAATTCTTTAATATATGAAAAAATTTATGATTTTATAAAAGATCTTATAAATAAAACTCCTATGCCACAGGTAGATTTTATGGCAGATATCCAGAACATAGGCGGTGAAGGTGAGGAATCTTTAATGGATAAAAATGGCAATTTAAAAAATATTGCATTTCTTGATGTCCAGAAAGCTATTAAAATGAATAAGACACTCTATTTAGAAACAAATTTTATAGATATTGATCATAAGGTCTATCTCTTTGGAATTTTATCACAATACCTTATGGCAATGAGTAAATCAAAACTCGCTTCCACTTTTACATATATATTTACGCAGATAATTAATAATGCAAACAAAGCAAATTTAAAGAGAGTCTATTTTGAAAATAAAAATCTTGATATAAATCTAAAATACAATTTAGGAATTAATGATTTTCTCTCTGTTATGACTTCTAAATTACCAGAACTAATAGAGATGGTAAAAAAAAGCAATTATAAGATAAAAGTCTCATTTAAAGTTTTTCAGGATACCCTTACTGTGTCTGTTATAAATAATTATAAAATTCATGATGAGGAGATAAATTTACTAAACGAATGTCTATTAAAGGCAAAGTCATTAAAAAACTTTAAAGAGGCATATAAACTCCCTATAAATACAAAAGAAGGTGATGGATTTGGTTTAATTATAGTATTTCTTTTTTTAAGAAAAATGGGGCTGGGCAAAGAATATTTTAAAGTCAAAATAGAGGATGATAAGACTACGGTTAAAGTTAATATACCATTTACCTTCGTAACACCAGAAGAAGAGGAGAAGATATCAGAAGAACTTGTAAAAGAGATAGATTCGATACCAATGATTCCGGAAAATATAAATAGACTTAAGAAACTTCTTGCTGACAAAGAGTCAAACATTGATGATATAGAGGCTGAGATAATAAAGGATCCATCTCTTTCTGCTGATATTCTAAAAATGGCTAATTCTGGCTTTTATAAAAGAATGACAAGAGTGACCACTATAAAAGATGGTATTAAGGTTCTTGGAATGAATGCAATTGCTAACTTTATTCTTATATCTCATAGTTATAATATATTGAAAGATAGAGTATCTCAAAAAAGGATAGAAGAGATAATTGATCATTCAGAGATGACAGCATTTTTTACCAAAGAGCTTACAAAATATAAGAATATCACACTCAATGCAGACGATATGTATCTTGCAAGCTTATTGCATGATATTGGAAAGATTGTGGTAGAAGGGGTTAACCCAAATATCTATGCAAAAATTCAGAAGACTATAAATGATAAAGATATACCAATAGATGTAATTGAAGATATTTCCGGTGGTTTAAGCCATAGCATTACTGGTAGCCTTCTTGCTAAAAAATGGAATTTCCCAGAGATAATATGTGAAGTAATAAGATGTCATCACAATCCAAGGCTTGCTGAAATAAATCCAGAGGCTGTTTTTGTGGTTTACTTAGCAGATATTCTGACATATTATAATTCAAGAAAGATACTATATGAAAATATAGATCAGAATGTTCTTGAATTTCTTGAACTAAAAAATAAAGAACAATTTGATAAGATAGCCAAAACTCTTCATGAGATCTGGATAAAAAATAAAACTATGGAAGATAAAGAGAAATAGAATATATTTTATTATTATATTAAACTAAAACCACCATCCACAGTGATTATCTGACCAGTGATATAGTCATTATTTAAAATAAAATCAAGAGTCAATAAAATATTGTTAATATCCCCCTTTTTATTTAAAGGGATTTTAAAATTTTCATATCTTTTTTTTGTCTGATCATCAGTAGGAATAATAAGCCCCGGCGCAATTGCATTTACTCTAATATGAGGTGCAAATTCAATTGATGCCATCTTTGTAATCTCTGCAAGTGATTTTTTAGTTAAATTATACATAAAATAGTTAGAATCATTCTTAAAAATCTTAGCATCAATAATATTTATAATATTTCCAGAAAAATTTTTAGCAAACTCTTTTATTAAAAGAAGAGGAGCTTTAAAATTAACATTAATTATTCTCTCTATAAATGGTAGATCAGATTCAATAAGAGTATATCTTTCAAAAATACTTGCATTATTTATCAATAAATCTATATTATTAAAATCATTTTTTACCTTAGAAAATAGATTTATCACTTCGTCTGTATTTGAAAAATTAGCCCTATATATCTTACAAATAGAGCCGTTTTTTTCTATTATACTTTTAGTCTCCAAAGCATCATTTTCAGAAGAATTAAAATGAAGGGCTATGTTATACCCTTTTTTAGAAAGATGAAGCGATATCTCTTTACCAATTCTTTTCGCACCACCAGTAATTAAAACATTCATCATATATTCTTATTTAATAAATTATAAATTGTCTCTGCAATCTCTTCAAAGGTAAAAGGTTTTAATATAAAATCCCTTATACCCATATTTTCAAGTTCAAAATAAGTTGTATCATTTTTCGTGCCGGATGTAAGTAGAATTTTATAATTTTTATTTAAATTAAGAATCTCTTTTGCAAGTTCTTTACCACTTAATCCCGGCATTATAAGATCAAACAAAATTAAATCTATACCACTATTTTCTTTCAAAATCTTTAAAGCCTCTTCCCCATTGCTTGCACTCCACACAATATAACCACACTCTTTTAAAATCTGTTCTGTTGTATATCTTATATACTGATCATCATCTATTATTAAAATCCCATGACCACCTTTTTTTATATTTAATATCTCTTTATCATTATGAATATCAACAGAAGGTAGATAGATATAAAATACTGTTCCCTCATTTAGCTTTGACTCAAATGTTATATAACCTTTATGATTTTTTACAATATTATAGACCATAGAAAGCCCAAGGCCAGTCCCATCCCCCTTTTTCTTAGTAGTAAATAATGGAGTAAAGATTTTTTTCTTTAGATCATCTGCAATACCTTTTCCGGTATCTGCAATTGATATCTCTATAAACTCTTTTTTATCACTATTCTCTATTAAGTCTTTTATTTCATGATGGCTAACTTTTTTTAAATTAATAGTGACTTTGCCAGAAGTTGCTATGGCATCTCTTGCATTCAATAATAGATTTAGAATCATCTGCTCTATCAAAGTAGAATTACCCTCTATCCAGACCGGTTCTTTAAGATCCTCAAAAATAATTTTTATATCTTTATTTCCTAATGATTTACTGAATATATTTATGACATTCTTTATTTCACTATTTAGATCTATTACCTCAAATTTAATATTCTGTTTTCTTGAGAAATTCATTAATTGTTGAACTATATGAGTTGCTTTTTTGCTTGCCTCTTTAATCGTCTCTAAATCTTCATTTAAAAGAGAGCAATTAATAGATCTTTTATCCTTTGTTCTCTCCTCAATGACTCTTAAAGCCCCAAGAATGGCACCCAAAATATTATTAAAATCATGAGAAAGACCACTGGCAATTGTCCCTATTGTCTCAAGTTTTTGTACCTCTCTTAACTGCATCTGAGTCTTTTCTATATGAGTAACATCATCTATTCTTAAACCAATCACCATAGAATCTTCCCATTTGAGAGGGAAAAATACTACATTAAAAAATTTTACCTCACCATTTTCATAAGTCTCCTCTTCTCTAAATTCAATCATTTTATTTTTTTCAATAACATAATTAAAATATGAAAGATATTTTAAAAATCTCTCTTCTATCTTCCATAAAATTTTACCTAAAATTTCTTCTTTTGGTCTATTGATTATTTTAAGAGCATTAGAATTTAGATTTGTAACTCTACCATCAAGATCAAGCGTAATTAAAGCAGAAGGCATTGTTTCTATTAAATTTAAAAGATAATTTTTTAAATAAATTACCTGTTGCTCTGCATAAAATCTTGATGTAATATCCCTTGCTATTCCCTGCACCTCTATAACATTATCATTTTCAATAATAGGGGCAACTTGTAACTCAAGAACTATATGATAACCATTTTTATGAATTAACTCAAGATTAAAAGGATCTGGCACAAGTTTTGTCCTGAAAATATCTTTTATTTTTCTCCTTGAGATAATATTCATTCTATTTTTAACTAATATGTTTTTAAAATTACTCTTAAATTCTTCCGAAGAATACCCAAGTAAATTCTCAATAGAAGAACTAATAAATGTAAAATTAAATTTTTTATCAAGTTTAAAAATAAAATCTAAACTATTTTCTATTAATTTTCTATATTTATTTTCAGAGATTCTTAATTCTTCCTCTCTTTGTGAAATTTTTTTCACCATTTTATTTAAATTTATTGATAAAGAATTTAACTCTTCTATAATATAATTCTCTTTTTCAATATTATATTTACCATGACTCACAAGAGAAGTTTTATAACTTATAGAATATATCGGCTTAATAATTAAGGCGGCTCCTACAATCAATGCAATTATTGTTATTACTATTCCTACTAAAATATTAATAAGAAACAAAAAAGAGATCTTATTAAACAAAGCAATAATAAAATTATAATTCTGTAGAGTAACCACTATCCAATTTATTTTTTTTATAATCTTATACTTTACAAAATAAAAATCATTCTCTATTCTTACTAAATTAAAAACATTCTCTCTTAGATCTTTTATATAATCTATAGTTTCAATCTGTTCCATTTTTTGCATATCTGGATGAAGAATAACTGTGCCATCCCTATCTGTAATTATAAATTCCATCTTTGCACAACACTCTTTTAATTCAAGGATATTATTTCTTAATTTATTAAATTTTACTATACCAGCCACAACTCCTATAATTTTATCATTTTCTATTACTGGCATAGCAATAATCAAAGAAGGTTTATCATTCAAAAATGAATATCTTATTAAATCAATGCTATAATCTTTTTTATCAATAGCAAATTTAATTGATTTCTCATTAGAATAATCAAATCCGATAAAATCTTTAAAATTAGATGGATAAATATCTTTTATTATTCCATTTTTATCCAGTAACAGAATTTTTTCAAAATTTCCAACATCAATCATATTTGTTGCATAATTTGAAAAAAATTGCCTTTCTTTAATATAAAAAGATAGTAATAATAGATCTTTTTCACAATTTTTAAAAAAATCTTTTATATTTTTTTCTATAACATTCAAAAAAGAGTTATGATTCTCTTTAACATTGTTTTTTAGGTATATTGTTGTTATAACAATAGAACCTATACCAATTATTAAAATTGGCAACATAAAAATCAGAAAAGTATACAATACTAATATTTTCCTTAAACTTATATTTTTCATTGAAATTAACTATATATAAAAAAGATATTTTTGTCAAAGTCAATTTTCTAAATGATAAGAATTTTTCACAAAAATAAAAAGTGCTGCCATATTGGCAGCACTTCCTCTTACTTTGGGCAGTGCCAGGATCGAACTGACGACATCCTGCTTGTAAGGCAGGCGCTCTCCCAGCTGAGCTAACCGCCCTTATTATGAGTGAAATATATCACAAAAATTTTATTTTGTCAATAAAATATAATATTTTTTCTCAAACAAATATATAAATCAAATCTTATTTGCAATATTAAAGTGCGACAATTCTCTAAAAGCATCTTACAATAAAATTACCAGATATCAAATAATGAATTAAAAAATGAATTCTTTTTTATATGCTTTATCTCAAAAAATTCTTTAACCTCTTTATCATCACTATCTCTATATACAGAGACTCTCTTTTTTCTTTTATAGAACTCTTGGCTCTTTTTAGCAGTATAAATAATCTTAATATGCTTTGAAATATCTCTCTCCAGTGCTGATATTATCTCAGAAAAATCATTATAATTCCCAATATCAAAAAATTTATCTTTTTGATAATCAATAAATCTTTGGTATTCATCAAATCTCTCATAACTAACAACATATAACAAAAAAGATGAACTTTTTATATATTTCTCAACTTCCTCTGTTGTCCAATTTGTAAAATCTTTACCCTTATCGGCCTTATCCCCTCTTATATGAGGTGGAGCATCTGTGAAAAAAACAACAACTTTCTGAGCATTTTTGTCAAATTCCATTTTATTTAAGTTCATAATAGCATCATAAGGATTTTCTTTATAATCACCACCAGCATACGGGGTTATTTTGGATATATTTAAAATAGCATTATCTATATTATCTGTTAAAGGGAAAAACTGCATCTCTTCTATTCTATCCGCAAATGTAATTATACCAATCCTTATTTTACTTCTTATTTTGTTAAGATTATATGCAAAATTTAATAGAGTTTTCTGAATCTTTTTATACTCTTCATACATACTACCAGTAACATCAAGTATAAAAACAATATCGATTGGTGTATTCTCAATCTGAATCTCTTTTATTTCTACTTTTATATCATCATCCTCTATTATAAAAAGACTCTTTTTTAGATTTAATTCCCCTTTTTTTAGACTATCATATAAATTATTATCTGAAATATAGATATTTATAAATGGGTATTGTGAATAATCTATATTTTCTATAGAAATCTCCATATTTTGAATTACTGATTGATCTCCTGCTATTTTTATATCATTAGCATTTATATTAAATATTATAATAAGTAGTGATAAAGAAAGAATTACTTTTTTAAAGAAGGCAATCTTTGATGTTATAAGTGTGAAATAATTATTCATACATTTTATAGTTTCCCCATCATCTATTGGAACTTTTTGTTTTTCCTCAACTACTCTATTATCTATCTGCATCTTTACATTTGACTTAACAAACCATTTTTGCCCGGCACTTATAGTAAAAAATATAGACTTTTTAAAACTTCTATCATCAATCACAATATCTGCACTCTTCAAATAACCAACTCTAAATAAATCATAAATAGGATATTCTTTACCATCATACTCAATAACTCCTTTTAAATTAAAAGAATAGACTAAAACACGGATTATATAGATAGAAAGAATAAATATTCCTATCATAATAAAATTATAATAAGGATTTTCAATCACAATAAATATATTAATTATATTTAGAACAAACTTATATATAAAAAAATATGCTATTATAATTATATTAAATAAATCTGTTTTAAAAGAGAAATTGCCATAAATAAACCTGTCTCTAAAAAATAATAAACTACCCATTAAAATAAAAGAGAGGTAATTTAATATTCCTATTAACACTATATTATTAAATATTAACTTTAATATACTAAATACAAAAAAAATCAGAGTATATATTAAAACAACTTTTAAATTACTAACAAATCTTTCAAAAAAACTATTTTTAGAATCATCAAAAATAAAAGAAAATAAATAAGAAACAATAAAAATAAAAATCAATTCTATAACTTTATATAAAAATAAATTCTTTATAAAAATAAGGTTGTCTGAAAAAAATTTTATACTAATAAAAACAAACATTAGTATTAAAACTTTAAATATAGAAAAAATTTTATTCATCCTTTCCCCTTCTTATTAAAAAATTATAAGATATCCCCTTTGGATATACTCTGAATGAAAACAAGATATCCCCCTTTATATATAAAATAACATAGATTTTATAAAAAAATTAAATTATCTTAAATTATGGTAATTCATTTTCTTCCAGTTGTTCAACACTTGTCTTTTTCTCTGGGGAAGTATATTGAAATTTTCTCAAAACATTTGCAGCCTTCTGTTGATTTTTATCATTAAGAAGTTTTAATAAATAAGGAGAAGTAGATACTCTCCCCAATTCTTCACTATAACTATCAATTGCTCTTAAAATATCAACAATATCCTCTTCTGTCTGTTTCTCCAAAATAACAACTGCATCATTTGGTGGCATATTATAAAGTTTTACAGCCTGTTCTCTTATGTTTTTCTCTCTATCCATGGTCTGCTTTTCTCTATATTCAAGCAATTCTCTTTTTTTCTCTATCTCTTTTTCCTTTTCTTTTAATAGTTCTAACTTCTTATCAGCACTTATCTCCTTTTCAGAAATCTCTTTTTCCCTATTTATCAATTTCTCCTCAACAAGAAGTAATCTTTCTTTCTCTTTTGCCAATTCTTCTCTTTCAAGTAAATAGGGATTTTCACTCTGTTTTATCTTTTTCTTTAAAGAGACACTCTTAATAATATCAAGCCCTGGTAGTGGAAGATAAACACCCAGTATAGAAGCAGTAAAATCAATTATAATGAGGCCAGCAATAATTAAGACAATAATAAACAATAATAACAAAATTATTTTTTTTCTATCACTCTGAGAATAGACTGCCATATAAGTATCCTATTTTAATAATTGTTTTTTAACCAATTTAACATATTTTTTTGTCTCTTCAATATCTGGAATGCCATTAGCAGCATCAACATTATGAGGACCAGCGTTATAAGCTGCAAGAGCCTTATCCAGATCGTTATTATATTTATCAAGCATCATTTTTAAATATTTTGTTCCGCCAAGTATATTTTCCTCAATATCAAATGGTTTTTCAACACCAAGTTCTAATGCTGTCTTTGGCATTAATTGCATTAAACCCATTGCACCTGTTCTCGAGACACTATAAACATCATATCCAGACTCTATACTTATAACTGCTCTTATCAAATCCTCAGAAACATTATATTTCTTTGAAGCCTTCTTTATTGCAGAATCTATTTTGGATTGTATAATATCTTTATTATCCTCTTCAACTATTAAATCCATTTCTTTTTCTTTTTTACTAACAAATGGATGATAACTCTCTTTTTTTTCTGTCTTATTTAAATTATTTTTCATCTCCTTAAATTTCTCTTCAAACTCCTTTACCGCCTCTGGTTTTAAAGTATTTTGAAGATTATTCGCCCCTTTTTTAATCTCATTAATTCTATTATAAATATTTTGAATTCCGTCTATCATATATCCCCTCCTATCTCTCTCTATTTTTATAATGAAGAATCGAAATTTCTTCGATTCTCTTTTCAACAATCTTTTTAACTTTTTTATTATATGCCTTCTCTTTTCTCTCTTTTAACTTCTCAAACATCTTTCTCTCTTTCATTGCCTCAACAAGTTCTTCCTTTAACTTTACAAGTTCCTCTTCTATCTCATTTATTCTCTTTTTATTTTCAGCAATTCTTAAATCAATCCCCTTACCATAATTATCTTCAATAAAAAGATCATTATAATTTAAGATATCCCCACTCTTTTTATCTTTTAAATATCTATTTTCATAATTAATTAACTCTTTTTTTAAATTATTATTCTCTATCTCAAGAGCACTCTTTTTTTGCAAAGCAAAGCCATACCTCTCTTTTGCCTTTTTCTCCTTTTCCTCTTTTATCCTTAACAAAACATCAAATTTAAATTTAAATTTTTTCATATTCTATCTATCCTAAAAAAGAGACCTCATCCATAAAATTTTCTTCTCTACTACCCTCTTCTTCAAATTCATTATCGGATTCAAGATTTGCTATTATTTCATCTATTGCATTAAGAGTCTCCTCATAAGAAAAGCCTTCTTCTATTTTCTGAATTAAAAATTTATCAATCTTATCTTTTAAATCAATTGCTGCATCAACCTTTGGATTTGAACCTCTTGCATAAGCACCAACACTTATCATGTCTTCATAATTCTTATATGTTGCCATTAATTCTCTCAAAATACCAACCTTTTCTCTATGTTCAAGGGTTGTAATCTTAAGCATTAATCTTGAAATAGATGCAAGAATATCTATGGCTGGAAAATGATTCTTTAATGCTAACTCTCTTGTCAAAACAATATGACCATCAAGAATCCCTCTTACAGCATCGCTAATTGGTTCATCAATATCATCACCTTCTACAAGAACAGTATAAAAACCAGTAATACTCCCTTTTTCTCCTGTTCCAGCTCTTTCAAGCAATTTTGGTAATAGAGTAAATACAGAAGGTGTATATCCTCTTGAAGTTGCTGGTTCTCCTGATGCCAATCCTATCTCTCTCTGTGCCATTGCAAATCTTGTTAAAGAATCCATCATAAGAATAACATCTTTACCCATATCTCTAAAATATTCTGCAATAGCCGTTGCAACATAAGCCCCTCTTACTCTACAGAGAGCATTCTTATTTGAACTTGCAAAGACAATAACCGATCTTTTTAAGCCTTCACTTCCAAGATCATAATTTATAAATTCTTTTAACTCTCTACTTCTTTCACCTATTAAAGCAATAACATTTACATCAGCCTTTGAATTTCTTGCTATCATGCCAAGAAGGGTAGATTTACCCACACCACTACCAGAAAATATACCTATTCTCTGTCCTTTACCAACTGTTAAAAATCCATCTATTGCTTTTATACCAGTTACTATTGGCTCTTTTATTATCTGCCTCTTCATCGCATCACTGGGAAGCCTAAAGACTGGATATCTTAGACCAGAGCCAATTCCACCTTTTCCATCATAATCTTTACCAAGCCCATCGAGAACTCTACCTAAAAGATGCTCCCCTACGTAAACAGATAATTGCTCACCACTTGCTACTACTATATCACCTATCTCCACACCTTCCATCTCATCATAAGGTATAATTATTGTCTTATCTTTTTCAAGTGCTACTACCTCTCCATTTATCACCTTACCACTCGAAAGAATTATCCTACACATCTCACCTATGACAGCCTTTGGTCCACAGGATTCTATTGTAAGGCCAGAGACTCTTGTAACTTTTCCAGTAAATTTGATTGGTTCTAAATCTTCTAATGCCTTATTATATTTCTCAATATCAATAGTTAATAGAGTTTCGCCTGACATAAAACATCCCCCTCCCCTTTTTTAAAATACAAAAATTATTATTAAACTGGATTACTCATATCCTGTTTACCTTTACTCTGAATAGGCATAAGTTCAACAATCCTATCCTCAATTTCATGTAATTGACTAGAAATACGAGCATCGATTGAACCAAAGTCTGTCTCTATTATACATCCGCCCCTATCAACAGTAGAATCTTCCAGTATCTTAATTGACTTAACTCCTTCAACCATCTCTATAAAATCCTTCTTATGCTCTGTGGTAAGCTCCAAATCTGCAAGATTTACCCTTATTGCAACCTCGCCTCTTGATTTGAGTTTTCTTAATGCCTGAACAATATTATTGATGACAACATTCTTCTGATTCTCAGAAATAACCTTAATGACCTTCTTAGCAATTAATAAGACTAAATTAATTATCTGTTGTTCTGTCTCGATAAATATCTCATTTCTCTTTTCAATTGCTGCATTTAATATTATCTGAATTCTTTCAACTAATCTTCTTACCTCTTTTGCCTCAGACTCATACCCATCTTTATAGCCCTGTTCCATCCCTCTCTTTATAGCCTCTTTTTTAAGTTTCTCTGCTTCCTCTTCTGCCTGTTGCTTAATTCTATTTGCCTCTTCGTAAGCCTCTCTTATAATTCTCTCTTTTTCGTCCAAAGCCTCCTGTTTTAAAATTTGAGCTCTATCTGTCTCCCTTTTTATTATTCTATTTGATTCAACTCTTGCATTTTCTAGTATCTGCTCTGCTTCCATTTGAGCCTGATCAGTCTTTTTTTTAATAATCTCATCTAATTCCTGAATCTCTTTCTCAAGCCTCTCCTTTTCTGCCTTAATCTCTTCAATACTTTTCCCACCTAAAATCTTTAATATATCCTCATCACTCTCTTTTTTTACCTTTCTATTAAAATCCGGAGTATCTATAGAAATTTTTGTAGGAGCAGGTAATATCTCCATGCTCTTAAAAACATTCTTTGCCAAAATTTCCTCCTTGACATCAAACTATTTTTAACTCTTTGAATAATCAAAATATATCTTAAACAACAAGTTCCTCTTCTCCAGCTCTTGCAACAACAATATCCCCACTGTCTTCTAATCTTCTTATAATTGCTACTATCTTCTGTTGAGCCTCTTCTACATCCTTTAATCTTATAGGTCCCATAAAATCCATATCCTCTTTTAATACAGCAGCAGCTCTTTTCGACATATTCTTAAATATCTTATCCTGAACTTCAGAATTAACACCTTTTAATGCCTTGGCAAGCTCAGTAGAATCAACCTCACGCAATACTTTCTGTATATCTTTGTCTCCAAGAAGTACAATATCTTCGAATACAAACATTCTTCTCTTGATCTCTTCTGCAAGATCTGGGTCTTCTTCTTCAAGTGTCTCCAAAATAGTCCTCTCTGTTGATCTATCTACAAGGTTTAATATCTCTACTATAGTATCAATACCACCAGCAGCAGTAAAATCCTCACTCGCAAGAGTTGAAAGTTTTTTCTCAAGAACCCTTTCAACCTCTTTTAAAACATCCGGTGATGTTCTATCCATTGTTGCTATTCTCTTAGCAACATCCGATTGAATCTCATGTGGTAACTGACTCAAAATCATAGAAGCCTTACTCGAATCCAGATAAGCCAGAATAAGTGCTATTGTCTGAGGATGCTCATTTTGAATAAAGTTTAATAGATGAGCAGGATCTGTCTTTTTAATTGTATCAAATGGCCTTGTCTGTAAACTTGAAGTCAATTTGTTTATAATTTCTGTTGCTCGTTGTGAGCCAAGTGCCTTTTCGAGTAACTCCTTTGCATAATCAATACCACCAGAGGTAATAAAGTCTTTTGCCATCATTAATTCTTGAAATTCCATAAGAACCTTGTCTCTATCCTCTGGCTCTACCACATCTATTCTTGCTATTTCAAATGTAAGTTGCTCTATCTCATCATCTCTTAAATGTTTAAAAATCTCAGCAGAGACCTCACTTCCCAGTGTTACAAGAAATATAGCAGCTTTCTGTCTTCCAGAAAGAGTTTTTTTATGAGAAGAACTTTTACTACTAGTAGATTTAAATCTACTGCTACTACTAGTGCTCTCAGTCTCTTTTTTTTCTGTATGTTCTGTCTTTTTATCAGACATAAGCTACCCCTTCAAATAAAAATCTTATTAATAAATTTAATATATTTTTCTAAAAATAACAACATTTTATCAAAAAAATTCAATTTTTTTAAAAAAACAATAATTTTTACTCCTCTGAAAGCCAGGTTCTTATAACCTGAGCAACATCTTCTGGATGTTCTTTTGCCATGTTTACAGCATTTTCCTGCATCTCCAATCTTGCCTTATCTTCAAGCGACATTTCTACTTCTACACCCTCTTCTTCAGCACTCTTCAAGGCCATCTCTCTTGCAAGTTGATGCTGTCTTGCAAGCTCCTCTTCTCTCAATCTCTTTCTTCTCTCTATCTCTTTAGCAATCAATCTATAAATAATTGTCAATATTATCAAAACAATCAAAGAAATTAAGCCAACAAGTAATATAATAGTAGTCTGTTGTTTTCTTCTCCATTTTGCATCTTCCATGGCAAATTGTGCTTTTCTATCTTTTGGATATTCATAAACTTCAACCTTATCGTTTCTTTCAATACTATAACCTATACCCTGCTCCACAAACCCTTTTAATGTCTTTAACTCCTCTTTTGAAACTGGTATATATTTTCTCTTTCTACTTCCATCTGGATTTAAAACTGGCTTACCCTTACTATCATATTCAATCTCCCATGTTCCATCCACAGCAACAGATGCAGTTATCTTTGTTATCTCCCACGGATCTTTTACTATCTCTTTCTTTGACTCACCAGTTACCTCATTAAGGATCTCATCATTCTTTACATATTTTGTCATCTGTTCAAGTGCCCCTTTATACGCTGGTGGCACATTCTCATCAAAACCAGGAGGACCTTCTGGTATCCAGTTTGGCCCTTCGAATGTCTCATTAGTTGTTCTTTTTGAGATTGTTACAGAATACTTTCTTTCACCATCATCATAAGGAGTTGCTGGATCGTCTTCTTTTAATACAACAGGTAAAATTTCAGTTCTATTCTCTTTCATTTTATCAAAATTCATTGAGACATCTACTAAAATAGAAATTCTATCTGGATCTATCATCTTTGTCATTGCATTATAGATCTTTTTAGAATATGTCTCTATCATTTCTGCCCTTACTTTAAGATTCTCTTTTGTCTTTTTTAAATCATTTATCTCCTCTTCATCGGAAAAGTCATTCAACTTTATGCCATAATTATCAGTAATAGTCACATATTCTGGCTCTGCTCTATCTATGGAATTTACAACAAGTTCCTGAATACCCTTAATAGCCTTTTTATTCTCTCTTAAATCAACTCCATATGCAGGGGTTAACATTACAGCAACTCTAACCGGGGATTTTTCACTTAAATATATACTCTCTTCTGGCATTGTAAAAGAGACATCAGCATCATCTATCAATTCAGAAGCCCTTAATAACTCTTCTAATTTACCTTCAAGTGCTGCTCTTAACTGAATATTGTTTTGAAATTTAGATGATGTTATATTCTTTGATTGAATTATATCAAGGAAGGAATATTTTCCTTTAGGCATACTCCCTTCCTGTGCCAAAAGCATGATTGCCTTATTCTTTTCATTTTTATTCTTTACAAGAATTGTCGTTTTATCTTTTGTGGTAAAACCTATCTTTAACTCTTTTAATCGTGTGGTAATTCTGTCAAAATCTGCTTCTGATATTTTTTGAGTAAAAAGAGGAACACCAGCGGTGGAAGAATTAAGAACAATAAGAATTATTATACCCGCAATAGCAGCAAGTAAAACTCCCCCACCAATTAACTTTTGTGTTAAAGTTAATTTTCCCCAGATGTTTTTGATGTTTTCAAAGATTTTTTTTAAAAATTCTGGCATATAAATCCCCCCCAGTTTTTATTTATTATATATATTATCGTAAAAATATATTCTTTCTAAATAAAAAATTGATAAAATAAACAATTAAAAGGGAGGGATAAAAAAACTATCTTAAATTAATAATTTCTTTATAAGATCTAATTACTCTATCAACAATACCTTTTGTAAAAAGAATAGCCATCTCAGCCTCTTCTGCTGCAATCTGAACATCATGAATATCCACACTCTCTGGATTTACAGCCATCTGATTTGTTAACTCTATGGCTTTGTTTTCAAGATCATTTACATTACCAATAGCATCTTTTAAAAGATTGGCAAAACTATCTGTAATTTTGTCACTACTATTTGACTTTGGAGCCTCGCCACCAATGTGTCTTTCATTGGTAACTTTAAGATTGATTAAATCACCTTTTAATTTATCAATAGATAAAATATCCATTTTATCCCTCCCCTTTCTTTATATATATAAATTTTTTTTATTCATTGCAACATTTTTTTTAAAAAATTTAAAAATTTTATCTTCCTATTTCAAGTGCCTTAGCAAACATTGCCTTACTATTCTGAATACTTGAAACATTTGCCTCATAAGCACGGGTAGCACTTATCATATCTACCATCTCTGTAACAATATTTACATTGGGATACTCAACATAACCTTTTTTAGGACCACTTTTTATTGCGTCTGGATGATCTGGATCATAAACCAATCTTGAAGGACTGGTATCCTCTCTTATCTCTACTACCTTTACGCCATTACCCGGTGGTGTCTTGAGCCTTTCTGGTAAAAATGGTGATTTGTAAACTCTTTCGTCATTTCTTGGTCTTAAAATAACATTTGATCTTCTAAAGACCTTACCATCAACTGTTCTTGTAGTATTTACATTAGCAATATTATTACTTATAACATCCATTCTTAATCTCTGGGCTGAAAGCCCTGTCCCAGCAATATCAATAGTTGAAAAAAGCCCCATAACATTCCTCCATTATTTTTTATCGGTTTTATTTTATTTTTTTTAAGAATTTTTTTATATAGAGCAAAAAGTTTTTAACTAATAATTTTTATTTCATATCAAAAATTCCAGTAATAGAGATAATCTATCAAGAAATTCAAAATTTTTATTCTTAAAATAAAAAATACCACAGAAAATATAATTTTCTAATGCTTCCTGTATGTTATTTTTCTTTAGATTATCATTTACCCTCTTAAAACTTCTTACAAAATCCTCAATTTTTTCTATTACTTCACTCTTAAATCTATCAAACCATACCTTTCCTCTTATTTTTAACTTTTTGTTATATCTAACAGCAAATGTGCCCAGTAACCACTGCATTATTTTTGATAGATTTTCTCCTCTTTTGGGTCTTATAATAAAATGACAATGGGTATAGACAAATACGAAATTTAGAAGTGAGAATCTAAATTTCTTCTTTGCCTGTTTTAAAGTTAATAATAACATTTCACGGACGAAGATGGGCTTTAGTTCAGGTCTGTCCCTGTTGATTGTGCAGGTAATATAATAGCTAGCCCCCTTTTTTAGTATTCTATTTCTTCTCATAAAAAATACCTCCATAAAAAATTATTTTCTATATATTAATCACAAAATTTTTAAGAAAATCCTTTACAATTTTTGAGAAAAAAATTCGTTTTTTTTGAAAAAAAATTGA
>Ga0209204_1000683_pt1 | contig 35807 bp, 32 predicted proteins | sample AD_JPNMR2_MetaG_FD_184425 | JGI IMG/M metagenome (GOLD analysis project Ga0209204, IMG submission 184425) | Active sludge microbial communities of municipal wastewater-treating anaerobic digesters from Japan - AD_JPNMR2_MetaG (SPAdes) (version 2) | ecosystem: Engineered > Bioreactor > Anaerobic...
GTTAGTGTAAAATTATTGTAGGAGTTTTTAAGAGCAAAAAAGAAGAAGACAGCACCGTCCTAGCTGGGACGAGTAACCAAAAATGATTACTCAGAGGTGTTGTCTTCTATGAATATTATTCGTGTTATCATGCCTATTTTCCTCTCTATAGTTGAAATGGTTTTAGATACCTTATCAGGGAAAGTGGACTATCAGCAGTTTCAACAACAATTGGCCAACAAGCTTAATGAAGTCGGCTGCGAGATTATGAAACTAGTTCTGCAAGAGCTTGACGAGGAAATTAAGCAGGACAAAAGTAAGCGTCCTGGATGGCAAGTATGCCGAACGGGCGATCCTAAAGAGATTGTAACTTGCTTTGGGGTCATCAGTTATGAAAGAACTTACTATCGTCATAAAACAACCCGGCAATACGCATATCTCGTTGATGAACAGGCAGGCTATACGCCGCATATGCGTGTCGGTCAAGAAGTAAAGGCTAAATTGGTATCCTGTGCAGCCGATATGGCATACCGGAAAAGCGCCAGGGCAGTAGGTGATGCATGTGGTGGTATTACGCTTAGCGGCCAGACCGTCTTGCAGGCGGTGAGACAGTTTGGTCGGCCGGTAAAATCCGTGCAGGAACGAAAGAAGGTAAAAACACTTTATATAGAAGCGGACGAAGACCATGTGGCAAATCAGCATGGACGTGCTATGGAAGCTCGTCTGGTATATGTTCACGAAGGCTGGCATGATCAAAACGGGCATCGTGAGATAGTAAATCCGCTATATCAAAGCAGCGTAGATGAAGATGCCTATGAGTTTTGGGAGCGTATCTGGGATGAAGTTAACGCCCGCTATGATTTAGATAGCGTAGAAAAGATATACCTAATGGGGGACGGTGCCGCCTGGATACAATGCGGTCTAAACGTATTTCCTGAAGCCGAGTTTATTCTGGATCGATTTCATCTGATGAAATATATTCGGCGAGCGGTTGGTGGGTTACATGAACAAGGAAAAGCTTTGCGGGGCGCGTTGCGGTTTGGTAACCGGGAAAAAGCAGAAAAAGTCATCGAGGAACTAGTAAACTTGGCCAGTACAAAAGGCCGCAAGCAAGCCATTCTTGAGGCCTGGGGGTACATCGAAAACAACTGGGAAGGCATTACCGGACTATATCGTCAAAGGGATGTATGGTGCAGCGCAGAAGGGCATGTAAGCCACGTGCTTTCGGCACGGCTGAGCAGTCGTCCAATGGGATGGAGCCTGGACGGCGCTCGGCACATGGCATACGTGCGCGTTTGTCAGGCAAACGGCCAATCAGTAGCAGCCGAGTATATCAGGCAGCAGCAGACAAAGGAACTGCCGGTCTTGACTGTTGCTGAAGAACGCCTGGAAACGGAGCGGAAGAAGTTAAGAGTAGCGCGGGAAGTATTAGATAATATACCGGTACTAAAAGGCCCGAAAAGCTTTCTGTATGAGGCATTGCGGGGGCTATCTTTGGCTTTTGCGTGTTCATAATATATAAAAATACTCGTTTCAGGCGAGGACTTCTTCGTTTTTAAAAAACTACTACAGTGTCTTGACGCTATCGTGCCGCTTTTTGTAAGTTGTCGAACCGGTCTTTTTTTGGTATAATATTTATGCTCCTAATTTGGCCCCGTAGCTCAGAGGATAGAGCAGCGGTTTCCTAAACCGTGTGTCGGATGTTCGACTCATCTCGGGGCCGCCATAGAAATGACAAGGGTTTCGCGAAATGCGAGACCTTTATTTTTTACTCCAAAAATGCTCTCTGCAACAAATATTGCAACTAAAATCCGCAAATGCGCACCGCTATTGGTAAAGTTTTTTAGATGGCTGACGATAAAAAAATTAGAAAGGAGTGAAACAATGTTTAATATTTTTAATGCGTTGAAAAGAAAAGAATTAATGGGATTACCAGTAGCGTGTAATTGCGGAAGTAAGAATTTAGAACGATGTAATGACAAATATATGAATGATAAAGAAGTAATTACAGTTGTAGTTTGTTCTGATTGTAAAAGCATTTTAGGTTTGTGGTCCGATGATGGGATTCCAATAATTTAAACACCCTCAATTAAACTCTTCAGGATTCTTTTTTTCTCTACTCCAATTAATTTTAATATTTAATTTGGCTAACTAATTTTTTTACCCCAAATCTACTCTATCTATATTTTTGTCAACACTTGTCGTTATTGGTTTGGTTTTGAGTTTTAAATTTTTATTTCCTGCAACCCATTCCCCACCAGCGTCACCCAGTATCCAAGGACGATTCCCCGCATCAATGCCTGAGTATAAATGATCTCATCCTGCCGGTTGATGGGTAAAATCCACTCCTCATCATATTCATCAAGCAAATCCCGGTCTTCAGGGGCCAACTTCTCGCGGATTCGGTTCAGCAATTCCGCAGGGCGTTCACTTAACCGTCTGAACTCCGGATCATGGATAATGATCTCGTCATGGATCCGGGCAAGGTGTTCAAGGATCATGACGTGGATGGAACTATGGGGGCTGGTGAGCATCGGAGACCTCCTTGATCTTAATGGTTGTGGGAAAGAGATTTTTATTCATTAAAAAGGAAAGGCTTGGAATGTGTAGAATAAATAAGGAATCTGCGTATCGTATAATATTTCTTCAATAAGTACACTAACCAATCGGTAACTATTATGTCTCAAAGATCAGGAACTGGAACGATATTTTAAGGAAGTAGAGCAACTAAATGAAGAAGATCGGTTTGTGATTAAGAAGGTTATTGAGTCGATCTTGTTCAAGAATAAGAGTAAATAGTTCTTATGCTTCGAATAATTTAGTAAGGAAGGGATGGATAATGGCACAAATAACAAGAGATGATGCTTTTGCGCTGTTAAGAAAATATAACAAAGACCCTTTTCATATCCAGCATGCATTGACAGTTGAGGCTGTAATGCAGTGGTTTGCCAAAGAGCTGGGATATGGCGCGGAAGCCGAGTATTGGGGCATTGTCGGACTACTGCATGATATTGATTTCGGTTTATACCCGGATGAACACTGCTTAAAGGCGCCGGAGCTGCTGCGTGAAGCTGGGGTCAGTGAGGAGATTATTCACAGTGTTGTGTCCCACGGCTATGGTATTACTGTTGGTTGTGGCGTCACTATTGATGTAGCTCCGGAGCATGAGATGGAGAAAGTGCTCTTTGCAGTAGACGAGTTGACCGGACTGATCTGGGCAGCAGCACTGATGCGTCCCTCGAAGAGTACCAAGGACATGGAACTTAAGTCGTTGAAGAAAAAGTATAAGAGCAAAGGCTTTGCCGCTGGTTGCTCCAGAGAAGTCATTGAGCGCGGTGCAGCACAACTTGGCTGGGAACTTGACAAGTTGCTTTCCATGACCCTGCAAGCTATGGCTGAGACTGAAGACCAGATCCAGGATAAAATAGAAGTCATGGCTTAATAAGGTTGAGGATAAGGTAGAACTCCATTTTTCGACAAGATTAATATTCGAAAGATGGAGTCTTTTATTTAATCAGACTTTAATCTCCTGTAACCCATTCCCCACCAGCGTCACCCAATACCCAGGGACAATCCCCCGTATCAATGCTTGAGTATAGATGATCTCATCCTGCCGGTTGATGGGTAAAATCCACTCCTCATCATATTCATCGAGCAAATGACGGTCTTCGGGAGCCAACTTCTCGCGGATCCGGTTCAGCAATTCCACAGGCCGTTCACTTAACCGTCTGAACTCCGGATCATGGATAATGATCTCGTCATGAATCCGGGCAATGTGTTCAAGGATCATGGCGTGGATGGATTTGTGATTGCTAGTAAGCATAACTGGAAACCTCCGTTTTTTGAAAGTTTGAGTAATATAGGAGGGTAGGTAAAACATAAATTTAAAAAATTTTTATGTATCATATTGTATCATTAATAGTCATTATAAGTCAACACAAAATGAGACATATTGACGAATAAAAACCATATTGATACCATTTGACTTATAAAGGAGCGTGTTTATTTTGGACGAACTGATTACCGCCGATGAAGTTATGAGAATTTTAAAGATCAGCCGGGCTACATTAAACCGCTGGGTTAAGGCTGGGAAGATTCAGGCTTTGAAACTGGGCGAAGGAAAGAAAGGGGCGGTTAGGTTCAGGTTAAAGGATATTGAGGCGTTTGTTGAGGAGAATGTGAAGAAAGATTAATTTGAGGTAAAATTATGCCGATAAAATTTAACTTAAGTCGAATCCTTGGCGAACGGCGCATCAAAATAACCGAGCTGGCTGAAAAAGCTGGGGTAGCAAACAATACCGTCCTCGCGTTGTATCATGAACGGGCCAAAGGGGTTACTTTCGAAGTTTTGGAGAAAATCTGCATAGCGCTTGATTGCGAACCGGGTGATATTTTGAGTTTGGTGAGGGAAGAGGAGAAATAAAAAAGTTTCTCTTTATATGGTTCTTATTAAGATTTTAAAAGTACTTTGTTAAAAATCAATACTAATATTTCACTCGTAGATCCAATTTCGGCTAACGTTGTAGCGGTTTGTGAAAATTCCGCATTTGCAATCCCAAAAGGTATATGACTCTTTTTCACCTTTTTCTCGAAAATTTTATCAGATTCAGAAAGATCAAACAATGCACTTGAGGCAATACTGTATCCTTAAAATAGATCATTACCATTTCCAGAACTGCCGGAAGCGAAGAATAGGGGTGGGTAAATGAGGAAAATTATCTTGTTACTTACATTGATCTGTTGTGCTTTTGTTTTTCAGGCTTGCAACACAAAGGAGGAAGACCAGATCGAGCAGTTGGATAGCAATAAAATAAATCAAGAATTGGACCTCAATAAAATAAATCAAGAAAAAGATCGCACCCATAAAGAGTTTGAGGCTTTGATATCCAAAGATCGCGAGAACTTGTTGGAGATCGTTAACAAACTAAACAATAATAAGGGATATTTCTATATGGATGTGAAACCTGGCGCGATCAGCGTGACCACCACTAAAGGGGAAGAGTTTGAGGAGACGGGTAGCTTTGTTAAAACGTTGTCCGACCTCATGTTTGAAAATAATTTTGACCAAATAATCCAGGAAGAGTCAAATCAGGAGATAATCTTTTTTAGGACTGTTCTGGAAGATAATATTGTTGTCTTTCATCGATTAATCTATCATCAAGGCGAGTTAGATCCAGAAACGCAACATGATTATCAAAAACTGGACGAGGCTTTTTATTACTCATGTTCTGTTGGGGAATAACGTCGAAAGGATTGGCCAGATGAACAAAATCGTTATCATATCCCTGATATTATTGACAATCCTTCTTCTGCAAGCAATATTGGCGCGGATGAATACCGTTCCGCTGATCAAGGTGGCGGAGATCGAAGCGGAGCATTCATTTGGCGAGACCAAGTATTGGATGTTATTGAAAGAAAACGATATCAAAGAATTTGAGTATTATAATATCGACCGTAATATCGTGGATTTCAGCAAGTATAATATCATAGTCTCTTTCACCAGGGAAATTAGGACGATGAGATATGAAAGAACTTTTCCTGTTGAGAAGAATGATCGGGTTATAACCGTAGTGAGCAAGGATGTGAACCCTAACAAACTGTTTATTTACCGGATCGATAAAGATCAAAACGTATATTTGGATCTTAAGTCATTTACTTTTGACAGACAGATTATCATCGAACAATAACGGCTGCTTTGCATGCGATGATGAGACTTGAAAAGCATATCAAGATAAGAGGCATCTTTCTTTTAATCGAAGAGATGCCTCAATTATTTTATCAATTATTATTATTATTCAATTCCCACAAGTAGAACGAAGCAATTGTCCCATATGGCGAATAACGTTGGCGATAGTGTTCAAACTGCTTTTTAGTGAGTTCTTGGAGACCATGTAAAATCATTATCCCGCGGCGGATCCCTAAATCATTATAACTAAGGATATCCGGCCGTTTGAGGGAGAAGATCAGTAACATCTCGGCAGTCCAAACCCCAACCCCGTTCAAAGCGGTTAGCTGCGCGATGATGGTTTCATTGGACAAGGAAGCTAAGTTTTTAAAGTCAACGGCACCTGTTTTGGCAGCCTCAGCAATTCCAATAATGTAGCTGACTTTGCGGTGGGACATTCCGCAACTTTGGATGACAGTCTGGCTAGCTCGTAAAATATTCTCCGGGGTGATCGAACCCACTAAGTCTAAAAAGCGCTTCCAGACTGTTTCCGCTGCTTTATTAGAAATTTGTTGACTGACGACGCTGGAGATTAGAGCCTCAAAGGGATCAGGGGTGATCTGGCGTTTGATAATCCCAATCGTGTCAATCAATTGCCCCAGTTTGGGATCGCTTGCTTTTAAATGATCAATTTCCGCCTGACCGTATTCGAAATATTCCATTACTCAACTGTCCTTCGTTTAAAGATAATTATTTAATTTTTTCCAGTAAAAACAGGCCCATTGTGCGGTCAAGTGAAGAAATATGCTCTACTAACCAAGTGCTTAAAGTATTGTGAATGGTCAATGCCAGATTGATCGTGGCTCCGTTTGTGGCATAGGCGCTTTTGAATTCTTCTATTTTAGCAATAAATTTAGCATGTTCACTTTGTTGTTCATTTAAACCCTGATAGTTGTATTCTTGCATCAAGGTCTCTTCATCACGGAAGTGCTTCTTGGAATAATCTTCCATAAAGTCGATGATCTTTGGTATTTCCGTTTCAATTGTACCATTATGGCTCGAGTCATGGAGCCGGCTTAAGGTTTCGAACAGCTGTTGGTGTTGTTCATCAAGATGTTTGATTCCGATGGTATGGATGTTTTGGTTCCAATATAGTGTCATGTTTTACCCCCAAAAATTAGTCAGCTAAAGATATTTTTATTATAACAAATAATGGTACAGAGTCTATAAGATCAATGATTTTATAACTGATTTACGAAGTATTTAAATAATTTATGGTTTTTAGCAAAGAATATGTATTATATGAATGTTAAATTGACCGATATATATATTAAAGTTTAAAGTTCGACTTCAGGTGGGATGGCTGATTGAAACCCAAATATACGTTTGGTTATTTTGATAATAATTATCTGTCTGACAATCTAAATAATATAAACCAGCTGGTAATGGGGATTGTTAAAGCTGCCGAAAAGCATAATGTCCAATTAATTCGATTTGGTTCTTTAAAACCTTACTCTAATGATTTGTCGCAGGAACAAACGGATTTGCTGGAATATGTTGCGCAGTATCGCCTGGATGGTTTACTTTGTTTTGGATTAGCTGATGATCTCTTAGTAAGTGAACCTTTCAAAGCTTTCTTTGGAACGCTGCCCATTTTAAGCATCGGAATTAATCACCGGGCTGATCCGGGTGTTTATTTTGACTGGGGGCGGCATTTTCAGCAGTTGATCGGTCATTTAATCGAGGAACACGGTTTTCAAAAGATTGCTTATATTGCTTCAAGCATTCCGGATTTAAGCAGTCAATATTATATCGAAATAATGCAACAAAATGGTATTTATAATCCGGATCTCTATGTTAACGAAACTGATTTAACCGGCCTGACTGCGGAGGAGCGAGGCCAAAAAGCAGTATCATTATTATTGGATGAGCGAATGGTGGAGCTCGATGCCATTATTAGCTTGGATAATCGCGAGACGGGAGCGATTATTGAGGAGTTACAACAACGGGGAATTAATGTACCGGAAAAGATTGCGGTAACCAGTTTTGATGATGGAGATCTGGCCCGTTACTATTCTCCTTCACTGACAACGGTTTACTTTCCATGGTTTGAACTGGGGTATTGCGGTTGTGAGCAGTTGATCGCAATCTTGGAGCATGGTTGTAGTTCAACAACGACCGAAGTCTTAGGGAGATTAATTATCAGGGATTCTTGTGGTTGTACAATTAAAATTGCAGATACCAGCCAGACGCTTCAAGAATTGGGCCCGGAGCAGCTATCAGAAACAGAGGTAGCAAAGATTGTTACTAAGATGAATGAACAATTTTACTATTTAAATCTGGATTATCAAAGCTTGATCACCGCGTTGATCAAAGATCTGGAACTAACCGGCAACCAATATTTTATTGATGAACTTAAACGTCAGTTAGATACAATCACTGAATCATATATTGCAACCAATATCGGAGAGTTAATCTTAGTTTTGCGGGGACAACTACTGCCGTATTTCAGTAACAGTAAGGAGAAGCTGTTGCGGTTTGGCGATTTATTTCAACAAGCCCAAGTCTGTTTATGGGAGAAGCTTCATCTTGTCCGGGGCAATGCGGAACTGCAAAAGCTGAAGCAGAGTCAAATCCGGCATCAAGTGGGACAAGAGTTAATCAATAATTTCAATCTTGATAATTTATTTAATTTGCTGGAACAAAACTTAAGCCAATTGGAGATTCCCGGCTGTTCGGTAATAGTTTTTGATTCGGTATTTAAATCCGCGGAAGAAGCCTGCCCCAACCGGTTTGATTCAGCTTCATTAGCATTTAATTATCGTGACAGGCAACGGATTGTACATGAGGGGACAACTTCAGTCACCCTAAAAGAGATATTAAGGCCGGTAATCGACTCGGAAGCAGCTAAACCGTATTATACATACTTGTTGGCTTCGCAGCATGATTTAATTGGAGTTGTTATATTTGAGGCCGGCCCTATTGAGGAGAATGTCTACCAGGAACTCGCGGAAGATATCAGTGTTGCGATCAGAGGCGCTCTGTTGCTGCAACGGCTTGATAATAGTTACAACCAACTGTTAATCAAAGCTCACCGTGAAGGGATCGCTGATGTTGCGATCAATATCCTTCATACAATTGGGAATGTTTTGAACAGCGCAAATGCCTCATTACACATTCTCAAGGATGTAATAACTAATTCACCAGTCAATGAACTGAAGAAAGCTAATCAAATATTAGCGAAAAATCTTCATGACTTCAAAACCTTTATCCAAAATGATCCTAAGGGAAAAAAATTGATGGAGTTCTATGTTAAATTAACCGATTCTTTTATAAATATGCAAAATCATTTGAAATACCATGTTGACCGCTTGGATGAAAAGATCAATTCGATCACCGAAATTATTAATGCGCAACAGATGTATGCCAGTGTTAAAGCCAATCCGGAAGCGGTTGATGTTGTTGGTGTGATTGAGGAAGTCTTGAAGTTGCAATCGACTTCATTGGACCGGTTACGGATTACCGTTAATAAAGAGTATCAACATTTTCCCCGAGTTATTGTGCAGCGGGCCAAATTGTTTCATATTCTTTATACCATTATTGAAAATGCCAAAGACGCAATGTTAACAGCCCCGGAACAACAGCGAAAGCTTTCTTTTGTTGTGAATCAAAGTGAAAACGGGAAACTGATCTATATCTCGGATACCGGATGTGGGATTGAACCTGATAAGTTAGATAAGATTTTCTCGTATGGGTATTCAACCAAAAAAGAAAGCAGTGGGTTTGGTCTTTATAGTTGCGCTAATTATATGATGGATATCGGCGGACACATTTGGGCGGAGAGTGAAGGGCTAGGCAGAGGAAGTACCATTGTACTGAAATTTATTTAATAACGATCAATTAACCAGATGGAGCTTGAGTGATGGACAATCATGATCAAATCGCGAAACTGATGAAGAATAGATTAACGATCGGATTTTTAGATGATAATGATCTGGACGAGTCGCAGAGCTTGATTGCGGAAGGAATCTTTGAGGCGGCACAAAAATTTGATGTCAATGTTATCCGGTTTGGCCATTTATTAAATGGTTCAAAGGAAGTTGATTTTGGCATCGACAAATTGTTGGATTGTATTGAACAAATCGATATTGATGGTTTAATCTTTCTTGGGTGGTCGCGCGCAGTTTCTGCCGATAATCTTGCTAAGTTTAAAGCGCGGTTTGCCAAACTTCCTTTGTTGAGTTTGGGTAAAGAAATTGAAGATATTCCGTATGTGTTCTTCCGGAAGGAGCAGTATTTTAAAGAAGTTTTGCTTCACTTAATCAAGGTCCACCATTACCAAAAGATTGCTTTGATTAAGCCAATGGGACAGGATCAGCAGACCGATTTTTATCAGGAACTACTGACTGAGTATGGGATTTACCATCCGGAGTTGGTGGTAAATGCTGAAGAAATCGAGTGTGAACCTTTAATAAGAGGGAAAAAAGCACTGGAGATATTACTGGATGAACGGAAAGTTCAGTTTGAAGCGATTGTTTCTTTTTATACTGAAGAGACCGTAGCTGTTTTAGAAGAGTTGCAATTAAGAGGATTTAATGTGCCACAGGATATAGCTGTTGCCTGTTTTGAGGAGAGTTTATTGGGTAAATTTAGTTCTCCGCCGCTGACGACAGTGTATTATCCGTTTAAGGAATTAGGTTATATTACATGTAAAATGATGCTCCAATTAATCGGACAGCAAAAATGTCCAATGGTAACGGAGATTGCCGGTAGGGTAATAATCCGGGAATCATGTGGCTGTAGTTCCCAGTCGGTATTTTTGCCAAAAGCGGATCAGTTGATTGCTGCTTCGAAGGGTTTAATGGAACTGGATGAGGTTGTTTGGGACCAAATTGCAACCCAAATCGCTCGGGAAGTTTCCAATACCGGGCTTAATCTTTCCGGATTATTACGAACGATTCGAGTTGGTTTAATCAATAAAGATCAGTATTCAGTAATTAAATGGCTTGCAGCAGAACTGGGAACCTTCAGTGATTATCGGAAATTAACAGCGCTTAAGGATCTGCCTGCAATAATCAGAAGCCGGCTGCTACCCTATTTAAAAAGTGAGGATTGTGAAGTTGTAATCTGGTGTGAAGATTTATTGCAACAAATCCAAATATTAATCAGAGAAAAAATGATTAATGCCTGGGGGAGACAACAACTCTATTTAAATAAAATAAACCGTAACCTGCAGTTGATTGGACATCAATTATTAAGTGATTTTAGTATTCAAAATGTGGTCGACACTTTGGAGGCCAAACTAAAGCAGCTCGATATTATCAGTTGTTCGATTTACCTTTTTAAAGAACCGGAGATGGAAACGAACCCTTTTGACAGCTGTGAACTGATCTTTCATTATCATGAAAATCAAAAATTAGAACCACGTATTTATCAGCATGATGATCCGCACCAATTGATTGCGAAGACGTTATTTCCGCATAACCGTCCATACACAATTATCAGCAATTTACTGTTGGTAGCGGATCAGTTAATCGGGTTTATTATTTTTGAACCGAAACAGATACATCCCCGGATCTATCAAGAGCTGAGTATCCATATCAGTACCGTTTTATGTGGGACAAGCCTGATTGCCAAGTTAGACAATAGTTATAAAAAACTCTTGGAACAGGCGCATCGGCAGGGGATGGCTGATATTATCTCGGGAACGTTGCATAACATCTGTAATGTTTTAAACAGCATCAATATTTCCATACATATGATGAAGGAGTATTCCAAGTCATCACATTTTGCATCTTATTATAAAGCAACTGCCCTGTTAAAGGATAATCTTGAACAATTGGACTGGTTTATTGAAACGGATCCCAAGGGCGAAAAATTATTGGAGTTTTTGATTAAATTAAATGATGCTTTTGGTGATTTACAAGATCAGATGCTGGTGGCTACGAACCGGATTGAAGAACGGCTTGGTTCAATTGAAGATATTCTGACGACACATCAGAGCTTTACAGTTAATAAACCTAATTTAGAAGAGATCGACCTTTGCAGTATTATTGAAAAAGCGCTGGTGGTTAATTTAGCTTCTTTAGAGAAGTATAAGATTAAAATTATCAAGGATTATAGTGAGCCAATCACGGCGATGATCCATTCAACTAAACTGTTTCATGTTTTGCTTAATTTGATCAAAAATGCCAAGGAAGCAATGTTGGATTCGGATGAGGACAATCGGATTTTAACGATCTCGGTTTATCAAAACGATAATCAAAAGTACATTCGAATTTCTGATACCGGATATGGTATTCCGCCGGACAAGCTGGAGATGATCTTTACTCACGGGTTTACAACCAAAGAAGATGGACATGGTTTTGGACTGCATAGTTGTGCGAATTATATGACTGAGATGAATGGGAGAATTTGGGCGGAAAGCGACGGGGTAGGCAAAGGAGCTTCTTTTGTTCTTGAATTTCCTTAAATGGTACAGAAGAGTCGGATTTAACGGTAATTTGATAAGGAGCGATTGAGATGGAAGGGAAAGTTAGCCGGATACTGATTGTTGATGATAATGAGGACATTCATGAGGATTTGAAACATATCCTGAACCCCAATCAGTTTGAACTCAAGGATCAGGAAGTTGAAAGATTGAAGAATGAATTGTTTGGTGAAGATGATAATACCAAGCAGGAATTCACGATCGAGTATCAGATTGACGATGCCTATCAGGGGGAAGAGGGGATCCGCAAAGTACAGGCGGCGCTTGAAGAAGGGAATCCTTACGCCATGATCTTTATGGATGTACGGATGCCTCCGGGTATGGATGGGATCCAAACAATTGAAAAAATTTGGGAGATCTATCCTTATGTCCAAATTGTAATCTGCACGGCATATTCGGACTATTCCTGGGAACAAATCCTGGCTAAATTTGGCCAGACCGATCATCTGCTGTTTATTAAAAAACCGTTTGACAGTGTTTCGGTTCGGCAGATCACTTTGGCGTTAACCACCAAATTTAATTTGGAGCGGTTAAACCGTAATCATATCAATGATTTAGAATCAGAAGTCAAAAAAAGGACCAGAGAATTAATCTATCTTGCTAATTTCGACCCGTTGACCAAACTCTTGAACCGGCATTCATTCTATCAGTCGTTGTATAATTTAATTCATAATACCCCGACTAATCAAAGACGCCAATTTTACCTGTTGTTTATTGATATTGATGGTTTTAAACAAGTTAACGATCTGTTGGGACATGATATTGGCGATATTTTGCTGCAAGAGATCTCCGAGCGGATTAAATTAACCTTAGGGCAGGATGCGTTTAAACTCCCTTCGCTCCTGGAAAGTACCGGGGAGATGGAAGCCATCTTTCGGTTAGGCGGTGATGAGTTTACAGCCATAGTGAAGACGGATAACAAAGAAGATGTTCATCCGATTGCCAAAAAACTGGTCGAAAGTATCAAGAGTAAATATATCATTAGCGGACATGAAATTTATTCTTCATGCAGTATTGGGATCAGCACCTATCCTGATGATACCGAGGATCCCAATCTGTTGTTAAAGTATGCTGACTTAGCGATGTACCGGGCTAAAGAAACCGGGGGAACGCATCTGTTTTTTGACAAGATTAAAGATACCGAGTATATCAGACAACTGTCACTTGATACCGATTTGAAAAACATGGTGATCAGTGATGAGATTGAACTGGAATACCAGGGCTTGTTGGATGGCAATGAGCAGATTATCGGAATCGAAGCATTGGTTCGCTGGAATCATCCACGGCTGGGGGTTTTAAAGCCGGATCAATTTATCTATATCGCCGAAAAAAACCGGACTATTTTTAAGATTGGTGAATATATCTTAAAGTTAGCCTGTCATCATCTGAAAGAACTGCATCTTGCAGGGCATAATAATCTGTTTGTTTTGGTAAACTGTACGATCAATCAGTTTTATGACTCCAATTTTATCAATATTGTGAAACAAAACTTAGCTGAAGCTAATTTAGAACCACAATATTTGAAATTAGGATTGGAAGAGAAGTTTTCACTGCAAGCTCCCGAAAAATCCTTGGAGATAATCAATGAACTGAATAAACTGGGCGTCCAGTTGACCATCGACGGCCTGGGCCGGGGCAAGTCGTTGATCAATTTCTTACAGCACTTGCCACAAAACACGATCGTCCGGATTGATAAAACCTATGTCCATAATATTGTAAAGAATAAGGAAGATCAGGAGTTTTTGTGGTTAATGCTTGATCTGATTCGAAGCCGCAATCTTAATGTGATCGTCAGCGGGATCGAGACCCTGGAACAAAAACGATTACTCACAAATAAAAACTGTATCTTTCAAGGGTTTTATTTCAATAAACCCAAACCGTTTAAGGAATTTATCAATGAAATCAGTCAGAAATAGAATTACAGATTGTTCAGCGACTGGCAACAGTCGTTTTTTTTATATTTTTATTAATAAAATAATAATTATTTGACAATGAACAATAATTCCAATAAAGTAATATTTAAAGAATTGATGGAGCTGACTATGGATAAAACAATCATCATCTATCAGGTTGTTACTTTATTTTTAATGATCTTAGTTGGATTTACCGCCCGAAAAATTGGAGTTATCAATCTTGAATTACATAAGGGACTAAATGAATTATTGCTCAAGATTACCGCGCCTTTATTAGCCTTGTCCTCGTTCCAGTTTGCGTTTTCAAAAGCGTTGTTGGCTGAAGCGGGAATGATCTTGATCTTTGCTGTTTCAGCACATCTGTTTGCAATCTTTTTTAGCAAAGTAGTCTATCTATGGCACACCGGGGAGCAAAAAAAGGTGCTTCGTTTTATCACCATCTTCACCAATTGCGGTTTTATGGGATATCCGGTGGTGAGCAGCATCTATGGGCAGAAAGGTGTCTTTTATACCTCTATCTATGTGGCGGTCTTTAATTTATTTGTTTGGACCTACGGAGTCTTTATTTTTACGGAGAAGGCTGATCTGAAATCATTGAAAAAAGCGTTGTTGAATCCCGGTATTATTGCAACCCTAGTGGGATTGTTCTTTTTTCTGTTTTCGATCAAAATGCCGGAGCCAATTTATCAAGCCATTCATACACTTGGTTCAATGACAACGCCGATTGCGATGCTGGTGATTGGTTCTGCCCTGGCGACCGTCAAGACGGCAGATCTCTTTTCGGGCTTTGCACTCTATTATGGTTCATTTATTCGGCTGTTGGTAATGCCGTTAATCACGATTGTAGTACTAAAAATGTTTAATTTTCAAGCCAATCTGTTAGGAGTTGCTGTTCTATTGACGGCAATGCCTGCCGCAGCAACGGCTGTTCCAATTGCTGAGGAATATCAGGGTGATTCGCTGTTTACCTCAAGAATGGTATTTGTAACAACGTTACTATCGGTTTTGACCATACCACTGATCATTTTAAGCGTCTAATTTTTTGGATTTTACATAGGATGGAAAGAGTATTACGCTCTTAGATAATTGGTATATTAATCGTAACTGTCTTAAAGTAGGAGAATAGGTATGGAAATTAAAGACGCGAAATATATCGTAACAGCAGTGAAACCAGAACAATATCCGGTACACTCTTGGCCCGAGGTTGCCTTAGTAGGGCGATCTAATGTTGGAAAATCATCATTTATTAATGCTTTGGTTAATCGCAAAGGGTTAGCCCGAGAATCGGCTACTCCGGGAAAAACGAGAGAGATCAATTTTTATAGCGTTAATAATAAATTATATCTGGTGGATCTGCCAGGCTATGGTTATGCGAAGGTTTCCAAAGCGGAGAAGATTGGCTGGGCGGAGATGATCGAAACTTACTTGATCACCCGGGAACAATTGCAGTTGATTTTGTTGTTAATCGATATCCGCCATGAGCCGTCTGCCGACGACAAAACAATGTTAAACTGGTTGCGAAATCAAGCACGGCCTTATTTAGTAATAGCCAATAAACTGGATAAATTATCAAAGAATCAAATACACAAACAGCTAATGCTGGTCCGAAGCAGTTTGGTCCTTACAGACAATGAACCGGTGATTCCATTTTCTGCAGCTACCAAAGATGGGCGGGCAGAAGTTTGGGAGTTTATTCGAAAACAAATTGATTGTTAAAATGAGAGGGGATAACGATGATTGGAATCATAACTGCAGTTACTGCGGAACGGGATGCTGTTTTGGAGAAGATGCAAGATGTTAAAGTACACCGGATTTATGAGCTGGAATTCAATGAGGGGGTACTTAATAATACCAGATGCGTTATGGCGATGGCAGGGGTTGGTAAGGTAAATGCGGCACGTTGCACCCAACTGTTGATTGATCATTTTCAACCCAGTTGTCTGATCAATGTTGGTTCTGCCGGAGCGCTCCACCCAGGCCTGAAGATTGGTGATGTGGTAATATCAACTTCATGTGTTCAGTATGATCTTGATTTAACTGCGTTTGGGATTAAAAAAGGCGCTTTTGATGAGGATGATGATGGAATTTTTAAAGCGGATCCGCAATTGGCGGCTTTATGTGAGCAAGCGATGGCAGAGGTAGTTCATGGAGAATATAAAGTTCTGATGGGACCGATTGCCACCGGAGATCAATTTAATAACTCGGCAAAAGTTAAAATGGATTTATATAATGAGTTTGGGGCTTATTGCAATGAGATGGAGGGAGCAGCAGTCGCACAGGTTTGTGCATTATGTAAGGTTCCGTTTGTTGTGATTCGCTCGATCTCGGATAATTCTGACGATGATACGCTGGAGATGTATAATAATTTTAAAACCCTTGCAGCAAAGCGATGTGTCCATTTCTTGGAGATTTTATTTGGAGTTTTAGAAGAACAATAAGGCAAAGACGGGGGGACGATAAAATGAAGAAAGTTGAATCTTTTGAGTTGGACCATGATCAGGTGACCGCACCTTATATCAGAAAAGCAAAAGTAATGAGTGTCAATCCCGAATATCCGGAGTGTGTAATCTCTAAGTTTGATGTCCGGTTTGCTCAGCCCAATCAAAAGTTTGTACCGAATGATGCGTTACACACACTGGAGCATTTATTCGCGACTTTAATGCGTAAATATACTGAAGAATTAATTGATATTTCACCAATGGGATGCCGGACCGGATTTTATTTTATCTTTGCCGGAGATCAGCCGGTTGAGTCGGTTGCGGGTTTGGTCCGAAAAGTATTAACTGAGATTGTTGCATTTGACGGTAATATTCCTGGCGCTGCCCGTAAAGAATGTGGTAATTATCTTGAACATGATCTGGAAAGTGCCAAAATTTGGGCGCAACGGTTTTTAGAGGTTTCAGAAACTGATTTGATCAATATTTACCGGGCCAAATAAACCATTGGAAACAATTTTTAGTAGATCCACGGACCGAAATAGACGAATAGAATGAGTACCAGATCTATTTTTAGGAGGAGTCAATGACAAGGAAACAAGCTTTAACCATAATCTTGATCTTGATCAGTTTTGTCTTGGTTACCGGAAATGCTTCAATGATAAAGGAGCAGTCACCGGAAGTAGAGTTATCAGCAACCACCATTCGTCCTTGGTGACTTTGTTTTGATAACCGTCAAGACGGTGCCAAACGCAGCTGTGACCGTTAAGTTTTTGAACCAAGTTAAAAAGCTGTTATTTCAAGAAGACAAAGGGCAATATATTGGTTTTGTAGCCGCTTCATATCGTGCAACGAAGGGGATCTATCCTTTAGTAGTTGAAGTAGCAAATGGCAATCAAAAATATATGGTAGAGCAGAAGATTGAGATTGTTGGACGTCAGTTTGTTGAACAACGGATCCGGGTGCCGGAACAAACCCGAAAGAAGGTTTTGACGCCTGCGAACCAGGCAAACGATGCTAAAGTAACCGCAGCAGCAAGAGAAAAGGCTGAAACCAAATTGGTCGCGCCATTATGGGAAGGACCTTTTGTTTGGCCGCTTTCCGGGCGAATTACCACTCAATTCGGGATGATCCGTTATGTGAATAATATTGAAAATGGCAGACATTCCGGCTGGGATATTGCTGCGCCAAGTGGAACTCCGGTTGTCAGTATTAATAAAGGGCAGGTTATTTATGCCGGAGAATTAAAAGTTTCCGGGAATACGGTGATTGTTCATCATGGGTTGGATTTATACTCCAGCTATTTACACCTTTCAAAGATCAATGTTACCGAGGGGCAGATGATCGATAAAGGACAAGTAGTTGGCGCGGTTGGGATGACCGGCTTGGCTACAGGCCCGCATCTCCACTTGACCATTCGGGTTGGTGATACTCCGGTTGACCCGGGTTTGTTTATCGGTAAAACGGTTGCTTGGGAATGAAACTGTGATACTAAAGGTTTATATTATTAAATGGACAAGCTGTTGCAAGATTTTGCGACAGTTTTTTTTATGGGAGATACTTTGTTTTTATACATATAAATTTTAATCCAAATGGAATTTTATGGCTCGAAATATCATATATTTCAAAAAAGATGTGAACAATGGAATCATTTACCAACGGGGTGGATTGGATGTATTGTAACCAAAAGATAATTCAGGATAATAAAATGAAGCATGAAATTGCTGTAACTTTGGAGAGAGCAACCAGAAGGGGGGTGCTTGAGCTGCCTCTTCCAAAATGTCGTAAAGAGTATAAACGCTCAAATTTGATTATGATCCTTATTGGCGCATATCTGGCAGTATTATCGGCAGCAGTAACGCTGACATTTTGCAAAAAAATCTCAATGGTGTCACTGGGAATTATCTTTTGGATTACGGGTAGTTTTCTAAAAACGGTATATGGGCTTTGGAGGAAAAAAGATGGATGCTAAAGCACCGAAATCCTTTTTAGAAGAGATCTTACAAGCCTTAATCAAGATGGCTGATATTTTAAATTTAAAAAGTTTGTCCAAGAGAGATCGGAAGGATCTGTTTATTCTGTTGCTGTCGTTTATTGCCATCATTGGTTTTTATAAGTTAAAAATAATCGGTTCTTTAGAAGCCCGGATCACTTCCTCTTTTTATATTATATTGTTGTTTTTTAGAGGAGTCCAATTTTCAATTAAGGATAAAAAAGAATAAAAAATAAATGTTTGACAAAAGCAGCCTATTTCTATATAATGATATTAACAGAATAATAATATTAATACATAAATATAATTTTGCGAGGATTAATCATGGAAGTAACACTATATTCTGCATGTATTAAGGGTGATTTGAATTTAGTGCAGCAACTTTTAATTCAGGGACAAGATGTCAATTATCAGGATAATACGGGAAAAAGTTGTTTACATGCCGCATGTTTTTTTGGATATGAGCCAATTGTTACAGAGTTAATCAAAAACAAAGTCGACCTTTATTTGAAAGATCTTAACGGCTGTACGCCATTTCATTATGCCTGCCAGAAAGATGATAGTTTGTCAATTGTTAAACATTTGATCGCAGAGGGGATTGATTTGGAGGTAAAGGATTCCACCGGAAAAACCCCGCTTCATTATGCCTGTATTAAAGAACAATATCAAATTGTCAAAACGCTATTGGAGTTGGGGGCATTTGTTAATGCTCAGGATAATCATGGTAATACGGCCTTGCATTTTGTAACACAACTTAACTATCCTGAGTTGAATCAATTGTTATTGGAATATGGTGCTAATCCTAATATAATGAATGATTATGGAATGACTGCGTTACATTGCGCTTGCGAAGAAGGATTTACTACCATTGTCAATCAGTTATTGGATGCCGGAGCAAGTATTAACTTTAAGAGTTTAACTGGAAAAAGCGCTTTGCATCATGCCTGCGCCAGTGGCAATGTTGAGATCGTGGAAGAGTTAATCGCCCGCGGAGCAATCTTGGAGTTGCAAGACAGTCTTGGTAAAACGCCTTTATTTTATTGTATAGATCAAAATAAAGAAAAATTAGTACAAATCCTGATTGAAAACGGAGCAAACATCAATGCCAGAGACCGCAATAACTGTTCGTTTTTGCATTATTGTTGTCAACGCAGGGAGTTAATTAGTGTTTTGCAAATATTGGTCGACTACGGTGCTGATATTAATGCGGTTGATGATCATTGTCACAGTGTTTTGCATTATGCCTGCGAATTTGGTTCGCAAGCAGTGGTCGACATTTTATTGGAAAGAGGTGCTAAAGTAAATGTGATGGATGAGAATCAGATCACTCCGTTACATGTTGCCTGCTATCAAGGGTATTATGAGATTGTAAAAAATTTATTGGCTCATGGGGCGGATCCGGAGCTTAAAAGTTTTGATGGCTTAACTTGTATAGATTATGCAGCAGATAGTGGCTATACGGAGATTGTAAAGTTAATTCTTGAAAATGAAGTTAATTTTAACTCAATGATGTTTATTTAAATTATCAAGTTTAAAGTTTGAGTAAATTCTGTAAGTCTTAATTGAATAAGGTTTACAGGATTTTTATTATCTGAATAAAGCAAATGTTATCATTTTGAAAATTATTGTATAATGAAATTATTTGATACTGAACAAGTAGATGTGTATATCTATATCTGTATTAAGGATGCGTGGAGGATAGAGTAATGACAGCTGAAGAAAGACAAAGACTCTTAGATAAACTTGCTAACTATAAAATTAACTTTAATGATATAGAAACGGATTTAAGAAAAGATCGAGAACTAGTTATCCTAGCAGTAGCAAATCATTGGGAAGCATTGAAATATGTGGGGGAAGAATTTAGAAATGATGAAGAAATAGTGAAACTGGCCGTGTCAAATTTTGGATTTGCATTACAGTTTGCGGGAGAAGCATTAAGAAATAATCGCGAAATAGTGAGGATAGCAGTATTAAAATCTGGTATCACATTACAATACGCAGGAGAAGAAGTAAAAAATGATCGTGAAATAGTAAAACTGGCAGTATCAAAGTCTGGGAATGCATTACAATACGCTGGAGAAGCATTAAGAAATGATCGTGATATCGTAGAACTGGCAGTATCAAAGTCTGGAGCTGCATTACAATATGCCGGAAATGAATTGAGAAACAATAGGGAAATAGTAAAAATTGCGGTATCAAATGACGGTGGTGCCTTAGAATATGCGGGAGAAGCGTTAAGAAATGATAAACAAATAGTAAAAATGGCAATAGCAAGTTATGGTAAGGCTTTGCAATATGCGGGTGAAGCATTAAGAAATGATAAAGAAATAGTAAAAGTGGCAGTTACAAATCGTTGGGAAGCCTTGCAATATGCAGGGGAATCATTAAGAAATGATAAAGAAATAGTAATGGCAGCAGTAACCAGGGATTGGTATGCCTTGCAATATGCTGGAGAAGAAACAAGAAACGATAAAGAAATAGTAACAGTGGCAGTATCACAAAATTGGCGTGCCTTACAATATGCAGGAGAAGAAATAAGAAATAACAAAGAAATATTAAAAATGGCAATATCACAAGATTGGCGCGCCTTAGAATATGCAGGAGAGAAATTAAAAAATGATAAAGAAATAATAAAATTAGCAGCATTAAAAGATAGTAGGGCATTAATATATGTTGGAACAAAACTTAAAAATGATGATAATACTATAATAAAAATTAGTGAACTGGCATGGGATGGATTTAATAAAGACCGCGTCACTAATGAGGAAATGGAAAATATAAGAACAATAATTAAGAAGATCGATGATTTTGAAAGATTAACTAAAATCGAGTTAGAGCAAATATCCATATTGAGTTCAATTCTTAAATCTAAAGAAAATCTAGCAAAAATTGAAAAAGAGCAACTGCCTCAAGAATTACAGAAATTATTAAAAGAAAGATTGTTAAGATTTGAAGACTTAAAGAAGAATCCTAACTGGAAGCATTATTTAAGAGGAAAAAACTGTGAAACAATATTTGAATATCAATACCGGTACGCATTAAAATGTTTGGGAGACCAGGCAATAAATCTCGGGACCAGAGATCCTGAAAGATTAGAGAAGATGTTAAAATATGAACATCTGATGGCAATCTGGTATGAAAAGGTAAAATTTTTACCAAGCCCTATAATAATGAAGAACATACCAACCGGTAGTATCGATAAATTTCTGCATAACAAGGAGAAATGGGCCAGACTGGCAGGAAATATAAAATATCAAGATGATGATTCGAAGTTATCATTATTAAAAGCATCTTATGCACTGGGTGTATTTGAAAACAAAAAAGAAGGATACGAAATAATTGATAAAATAATCAACAGTTTACCGCTGCAATTGGAGATTCAGGAATATCAGAAACTGGAAAACATCAAAGGAATAGAATTCGTTTATCAAAAGAAAAATGAAGAAAGATACGTATTTAAAAGAGAAGAACATTTAGAGGTATTTAATTATCTACTGTTGATGGAAACATTAGCTGAAAATGGAATCACAGCTAGTGTTTTAACAAAGCAACAATATGTAGAATTGTTGGGTAATCAGAGTTTTAATAGATGGGAAAACAAGTTATTACCAGCAGAAATAAGAGAAATGATGGCAAGAGAAGGAGATAACTTCGTAGTAAAAGCCAAACCAAATGGATATGAACTTAGTAGAAAACTGTTATATCAAATAGGAGTAAAACCCGACCAGCCATTAACCACAGACCAATATCAGCAAATTGACAAATTAGGGGCGGATTATCTAAAAAGAATATTTACCAAACAAGAAGATGGGACATATAAGTTCAACATGAGAGTAGAGAGTACCGGAAACGGAGAGGTGTTTCTCCATGAAGGACAAGGTCTCAAAAGCAAAAACCTGGAAGAAATAAGTAAAGCCAACAAAAAACTATTTGACTATACCAGAGTGCTATTCAGAGAATGTGGCTTAATAACAGAAGCTAACATGTTAGGAGCAAATGAAAGACAAAATATCAATATAATAATAGATGAAGCACAATATAACAAAGTACTGAAAGAAGCCGAAATAATAAAAGACAATACCAAAAAAGGATATCAGTTAGAAATAGCAAGATATGAAAAAATTGCAACCGTAGATCCCAATATTGAAAATGAAATCATTAAAGCAATAATTGAACAAGATATACGAGTAAAAGGAGTAATGACTCCAGAGAAATTACACCGGGTATTTGATAAACTGAAAATAAATTATAACGAAGAATTCGGAAAGTTTTTCAGAAAATATATTGACAAAATCATCGAAGATCCAATCCTGTATGATCGAATTGGAAACATCCAGGAACGATATTCTGAAATAAAGCGGATGAATCCGGAAAAAGAAATAACATTGACAGTCGCATTAGCGCACATAACAAACCAAACTTACCCAACGTTACCTGGATTTGAAAAAGGAGCAGAATATGCTAAAGACTATGGTTACAGTCTGGAAAAATATCGCAGAGCGGAAGCAATCTGGGACGAAGCCAGAAGAAGAGAAGCCAGCAGTATACCACGAGTAGTAGAAGAACTGGAAAATGGCTGGAGTTATGAAGTGCTGCGGTTAGATGATCCATTAGGAGTCTTTGTCGGAGAGCTGACCAACTGCTGTCAAGCGCTAGACGCTGCAGGACAAAGCTCAATGGAACACAGCATGAAAAAATCGAATGGAAGAGTACTGGTGATAAGGGATAATAATGGGGAAATTACTGGACAAGGATGGTTATGGGAAGAAAAAAAGAACGGAAAAAGGGTAATCTGTATTGATAATGTTGAAATTCCAGCAAGCAAAAGAAGTGGTGAACATAGTGTCAAAATTAAAGAAACCCTGGAGAATTTCGTAGTAAAATTGGTAAAAACAGACGATGAACGAATGACAAGGCTTATGGCAGAGGGAAAAATAACTAAAAAACAATACGAAAGTAATCAATTAACTACAGTAACTATTGGCCTGGTAAATTCGGATATTGATTTTAGTGACAAGCAACGGGTAAAAGCTGAAGAACTGATTCTACCCAAAGAAAATGTATACACTGATGCTAAGCACCAAGCGATTTTATATGAAAGGAAAGTTAAAGCAATACATGATAATAGATCCGCAGGATTAATAGCGCTGCATCGGGATGAATTGAATGAAAAAACGGGGAAACAGATAAGCCCAACAGATATCAAGACAATTAAAAATATTGAAAGAGAAGCCTATAATGACAATCCTGAAATGATCATGATGGGAGAGATAAAGACCGTCGAAGAATTAGGAAAATTATACAGTTACAAGCCCGAAGAGATGCGCTTAATCAAAGGGGTGGACTGGTATATGGTCTATGCCGAGACTGCAGAAACAGTCCACATTCTAGACATAGCCAAAACACCAAAGTCAGGAATAATCAGAAAGAGTGCGCAAGAGAGAGAAACGGCCTATGAAAGGATCTTAGAAAAAGCCGCGGCAGGAAAGACACTGTTAACAGAAGCAAGAGAACGTACGGCATATAAAACAGTGCAACGAATGATCGTCAGAAATCAAAATCGTTATGATATCCGGGTGATGAAGGATCAAACGAGAAATGATTTTCGCAATGAAGCATCCCATCACCTGATGCTAAGTGTAAGTGAAAGAAAAGGAAGAGGAGAGCCAACTAACTCGTCAAAATGGGCTTTTGGCGGGTGATGAAACTTCATCTAGTTAGTCATGCATACTTCTGGAAGACAGTGAAGGTCGTAGTTCCAGTGAGTTATTAACTGCAAAAGTTAATGATAAAGAAGAAATTACTCTTGTAGAGTGATAAAATGTAGCATTTTATTGATTAATAAATGTCACTGCTAAAAAATAGTCTAACATTTTAAGTAAAGAATAGCCACTAGAAAGTTACGATGAAACCGTAAACGATCATTAGTAAAAACTGTAAAGTATTAATAATTTAGAAATTATTAGGAGGGTAAAAGAATGAATCTATCAGATATAATATTTAAAGCCGAAAATGCCTATCAAAGAATGCAAAATGAGGTAAATACCAAAGATATAATCAAACTGGTGGGAGAACAGCTGTTAGAAAATGAAGATTTATTAGAACAGGCAAGGATCAATGATGATATTGAACATTTACCGCTGATATCGATCCGAAATGAATTTGAAAAAATTGCTGAAAGAAGCAGAGAGTATAAGAAGACGATTGAAAGTTTCAAAACAGAAGACGGATTTATCTATGGAACCCAGCAAGAAAGCATCGGAGTATTCGGAGTAATCTATGAAGGCGACCCGTACATAACAGCGGGATTAGTGGCAAGAGCAATCGCTACACATAACGCAATGATCTTATGTACCAACAAAAACATAACAACAAACGGACTAATAATTGAATTGACCAAAAAAGTATTGAGCGCCAACAAATGTCCGGCGGATCTAGTACAAATAGTATTTGAAGGTGAAACCGAGCTTTGCCAAAACAGTTTAAGAATCAATCGAGTCCTGGTAATCGGAGACCGGGAAAAACAACAAGAAGTTATAGAAAAAGCAAGAGTTGAAGTGATGACCAGCGGATATGACCATTATGAAATATATATTGAAGATGAAGTGGATCGTGAATTGATCAGCAAGATAATCAAGAGTAAAGCAAAGATCAAAATATTAGTGAATGAAGACCTCAAACAAAACTATGAAGGACTGGAAACAGTTGACGACATCGACCATGCAATAGCAGAAATAAACCGAAGCGGAAGTGGATTCAGCGCATCAATAATAACTAAAGACCGAAAAAATGCAGTTAAATTTATGACAGAAGTAAAGGCTAAAACAGTATCAGTAAATGCAAGCCCAATGATCCATGGTGGCTTTGATATTAATTTTGAAGATTTAATGCTCAAGAAGAATGTGTTTTATCCTTTTTAAGTATCATTGGGGGTTAGGAAATGACGGTTGAAGAAAGACAGCTGATTATTAAAAAGTTAATTAATAATGAGATACAGTTTAAAGATTTAGAAGCAGATTTAAGAAATGACAGAGAAATAGTGAAAACAGCAGTATCTCACCAATGGGATGCATTTCAATATGTGAACGAAAAATTTAAAAATGATCGGGAAATAGTTGAAACTGCCGTATTTAGGCATGGTGAAAACTTACAATACGCGAGTGAAGCCTTAAGAAATGATAAGGAAATAGTAAAAATGGCAGTTGCAAATTCAGTGGAGGCTTTACAATATGCGGGAGAGGCATTAAAAGATGATGAAGAAGTTATGATATTTGCAGTAATGGTGTCTGGTAATGCTTTGCAATATGCGAGTGAAGCATTAAGAAATAATGTTGAGATAGTGGGATTGGCCTTATTAAATTTTCCGGGCGCCTTACAATATGCAGGCGAAGATGTCAGAAAAAATCGGAAAATTGTGTTACAAGCAGTAACAGAAGATGGGGATAATCTGCAATTTGCCGGGGATACATTAAGAAATGATAAGGATTTAGTTAAAATAGCAGTATTAAAAAAATGGTATGCATTGCGTTATGCAGGAGAAGCAGTAAAAAATGATAAAGAAATAGTTGTGATTGCCATTATGCAGGATTGGTGTGCATTGGGACTTGCAGGGGAAGATATCAGGAATGATCCGGAAATAATCGAACTAGCAGCATCACAAGACCGAAGAACATTAGTTTATGCAGGGGAAAAACTGAAAGACGATGATGAGTTTATAATAAAAATAAGTGAAGTGATATGGAATGGGTTTGACCGCGATCAAGTTACCAAAGAGGAGTTGGAAGACTTAAGGGTGGTAATCAAGAAGATCGCTGATCACGAAAGATTAGCGAAAATAACCTTGAAAGAAATACCGCTGTTGAGCTCAATCATTAAAAATAATGAAAGTTTAGCAAAGGTCGACAGGGAGAAGCTGCCCCAAGAGTTCCAGGAGTTATTAAAAGAAAGAAGAGTAACCTTTAAAGATTTAAAGAGGAACCCTCACTGGAAACAGTATTTAGCAGGGAAGAACTGTGAAGAGCTATTTGATGAAAAATATCGCTATGCATTCAGATATTTGGGAGATCGAGTCATAAATCTTGGTATCAGAGAGCCAGAAAAATTAGAAAGAATGATCAATAATTATTCTGAACATATAATGGCGATTTGGCAGGCAAAGGCCAAATTTATACCAAGTTATATAATAATGAAGAACATGCCCATTAATGATATTGATAAATTTATCCAAAATAAAGGGAAATGGGCTGAATTGGCTGGAAATGCAGAATATCAAAGTGATGATGTTAAATTATCGTTATTAAAAGTTTGTTATGCTTTGGGCGTCTTTGAAAATCAAAAAAAAGGATACACCACAATCAAACGTTTAATCAACAGTCTGCCGCAGCAACTGGAGAGCCAGGAATATCAAAAGCTGGAAGCGATCGCGGGAATAGAAACGGTATATAAAAAGATAACCGAAGAAAGATACGTATTTCGAAGAGAAGAACATATAGAAACATTAAATTATCTTTCATTAATGAATGCATTAGCTGCAAAAGGGATAACGAATACTGTCTTAACACCGTCACAATATGCAGATTTATTGATAGGTAGTCAAAATAATAACCGGGAGTACGGATTAACACCAATAAATATCAGAGAAATGATCGGTCAAGACGGAGAAAACTTCATAATAAAATCCAAACCAAATGGATACGTATTAAGCAAAAATCTGCTATATCAAATAGGAGCTAAACCAGATAAACCACTGACTAAAGACCAATATGAGCAGATTGATAAACTGGGAGCAGAATGCCTAAAAAAAATCTTTACCCGGCAAAAAGATGGGACATACAGATTTAATATGAGAGTAGTAACAACCGAAAAAGGGGAGTTGTTTCTGCATGAATGGCAGGACCCTAAAGGTAAGAACATTGCAGCAATTAGTAATACCAATAAAAAATTGTTTGATTATACCAGAATAATATTAAGAGAAAGCGGTTTAACAGCCGAAGCCAACATGTTAGGGGCAAATGCGAGACAAAATATTAATCTGATAATCGAGGAAGTCCAATATAACAAAGTGTTAAAAGAAGCCGAAGCAATAAAAGATAATACTAAAAAAGGATATCAAAGAGAGACAGTAAGATACGAAAAAATAGAAACATTAGAGCCGGAAATTGAAAAAGCGATAGTTAAGGCAATATTCGAACAAGACATACATATAAAAGGGTTAATGACTCCCAAAGATGTACATCGGGTGTTTGATAAACTCACTATTAACTATGATAAAAGATTTGGAGAATTCTTAGGAAAATATATTGATCAGATAATTGAAGATCCCATTTCTAAACAAATTAGGAACATTCAGGAACGATATTCCGAAATTGTTCAAATGAACCCAGGAAAAGAAATAACACTGGCAACCGCATTAACATACATCACGAACAAAAAATTCATGATTGTTCCTGGGTTTGAAAAAGGGGCAGAATATGCGAAAAACTATGGCTACAGTCAGGAACAATTCCAACGAGCCTTAGAAATATGGAAGGAAGCAAGGGAAAGAGAAGCAAGTAGTATAGCAAGAGTAAAAGGAAAACTAGGTAATGGCTGTAGCTTTGAAGTGCTGCGATTGGACGATCCATTAGGAATCTTTGTCGGAGAACTGACCAACTGCTGCCAAGCGCTGGACCGAGCAGGACAAAGTTCAATGGAACACAGTATGAAAAAACTAAATGGAAGGGTACTGGTAATCAGGGATGATCATGGGGAGATTGTCGGACAAGGATGGTTATGGGAAGAAAAAGCTCACGGAAAAAGAGTAATCTGTATTGATAATCTTGAAGTACCACACAATAAGAATAGTAGAGAAAATGAAGTTAAAATTAAAGAAACAGTGGAGGAATTTGTAAGGGAATTAGTCAAAGCAGATGATGAACGAATGACAAAATTATTGGAAGAAGGGAAATTAACCAAGGCGCAATATGAGAGCAATCAACTGACGATGGTAACCATTGGCTTGAAAAATTCGGACGTTGACTTTAGTGAAAAGCAAAGGGTTGGAAATGAAGAATTGATTCTACCAAGAGGAAATGTCTATACTGACGCTAAAGAACAAGCAATACTCTATAAAAAAGAAGTTAAAACAGTAAGGGATAATATTGCAACAGGGATTCTGGCGATACACCGTGATGAGTTAAATGAAAAGGTAGGGCATCAAATCAGTCTGACCGACATTCAAACAATTAGAAATATTGAAATGGAAGCTTATAATGATAATCATGAAATGATCATGATGGCCAATATCAGTACAGTCGAGGAATTAGGAAAATTGCACGGCTCTAACCCAGAAGAATTGCACGTAATAATTGGAGTAGACTGGTATATGGTTTATGTTGAGAATGGGGAAAAAATACGTTTACTGGACATAGCTAAAACACCAAAAACAGGAATAATGAAAAAAAGCGTCCAGGAACGAGAAACCGCAATTGAGAGAATATTTGAAAAAATTGCCGCAGGAAAAACACTGATAGTGAAGGAAGAAGAACGTATGGCAGATAAGACGGTACAACAAAGGTTTGCTGGAAAACGCAATCAAGATGACTATAATATCCAGGAATTAAAAGCTCTAAAAGAAAAAAACCGTGAAAAAATATTACATCAAATGATGCTAAGAGTAAGTGAAAGAGAAGGGAGAGGAAAACCAACTAATTCATCAGAAAGGTCTTTTGGTGGCTAAAAGATCTCTTTACAAGAAGCTTTGATTTAATTATAATAAATTAAAATTGAATATTTAAATCAATACTAGGGGTGCCGTGAGGCTGAGAAAGAGTGAATCTCTTAACCCTTTGAACCTGATGTGGTTAGTACCGCCGTAGGGAAGTGTTGTTAATCTGTTAACTGATTAACTGATTAATTAATACGTACGATTAAGCACTTACCGCATGGTAAGTGCTTTTTTGATGTGCGCGCGGCATGCACGCGAGCCAGACGGGTGAAAGTCCGTTACGGGGGTTATTGGGAATAACCACAGTGGTCGACCGAGTAATACAGCAAGCCATAGCACAGGTATTAACCCCGATCTACGGGAAGGAATTTTCAGACAACAGCTATGGGTACGTACGGTGGTGTGAGAAGTCGGTAGGTGAAATAATCACCTACCCCCTACTCGATTGTCAGGAGGTGAAAGCTTGAAGCTCAAAGTTAACGGCCGGGAGATTGAACTGGAAAAGGCAGTAACTTTAAGTGAGTTTTTGAAATCCAGGGGTTTTGAGCCGGAAAGGATTGTTGTCGAGCGAAATTTGGAGATCGTAACCACTGAAGCTTGGGGGCAAATTATTTTAGAAGACGGTGATCAACTGGAGATTTTGAGTTTTGTCGGTGGTGGTTAATAATTATTGAGGAGGTAGGTTCATGACAGATCAACTGATTATTGGCGGGAGGCAGATTAAGAGCCGGTTTTTTTTAGGGACAGGGAAGTTGGCAACACATCAGATCATTCCTAAACTGGTTGAAGTATCAGGAGCGGAGGTTGTGACCGTAGCGTTACGCCGGGTTGATTTGGATACGCCGGACGAGAATCTGCTTAATTTCATTCCGAAAGAATGTATTGTAATGCCGAATACTTCAGGGGCCCGTAATGCTGCTGAAGCAATCCGGATAGCCAGGCTTGCCAGAGCAATGGGTTGTGGCAACTGGATTAAAATCGAGGTGATTACGGACAATAAATACTTACTGCCGGACAATCTGGAGACGATTAGGGCTACTGAAGTCCTCGCGAAGGAGGGCTTTGTGGTGTTACCGTATATGTGCCCGGACCTGATGGATGCAAAGCGGTTCCGGGATGCAGGTGCAGCGGCCGTAATGCCATTGGGAGCGCCGATTGGTACTAATAAGGGGTTGCGGACCAGAGAGTTGCTCAAAATTTTAATTGCTGAGATCGAATTACCGATTGTGGTTGATGCGGGAATCGGAAAACCTTCGGAAGCAGCCGAAGCAATGGAACTGGGGGCAGCAGCCGTGCTTGTTAATACGGCCATTGCTACTGCCGGAGATCCCATTATGATGGGACGGGCGTTTGGAAAAGCGGTAGAGGCAGGCAGATTGGCTTATTTGGCAGGGCTAGGAGTAACTAAAGAGTTTGCCGAGGCTTCATCACCCCTTACGGGTTTTCTGGAGTCTGTTGTTTGAGAGGGTAAGTGTTGTTGGAGCTGGCGGTTTACACAAACGGTGGAGGAATTCTTAATGAGCTTTTATGAGGTCTATCAGCAATATCAGGAGTTTGATTTTGATGCTTTTTTGAAGGGATTATCAGCACCCGAGCTTCTGCGGATAATCAGTAAAGAACGTTTAGAGCCGTTAGACTTTTTGGCGTTGTTAACTGATCAAGCGCAGCCTTATCTGGAGTTAATGGCTGCTAAAGCGAGGCAGCTTACTTTGCAACATTTTGGGCGGGTAATCTTCTTATATGCACCGTTGTATCTGGCAAATTATTGTGTCAATCAATGTGCTTATTGCGGCTTTAATGTTAGGAATAAAATTACCCGCAAAAAGTTGTCCTTTGAAGAAGTTGAACGTGAGGCCGAAGCGCTCGCCAGGACGGGGCTCAGGCATATCCTGATCTTAACCGGGGAATCACGCCGGGAAACACCGGTAGCTTATCTTGGAGAATGTGTTCAAATCTTAAAACAATACTTTGCATCGATCACTATTGAAGTTTATCCACTCCAGGAGTCAGAATATGCCCGGTTAATTGAGGATGGTGTTGACGGGCTGACTGTCTATCAGGAAGCATACGATGAAACTACTTATGATCAGGTCCATTTAAAGGGTCCGAAACGAGATTATCGGTTTCGGTTAGAAGCCCCGGAGCGGGCGGCCAAAGCCGGGATGAGAAGTATCAATATTGGGGCGTTGTTAGGTTTGGCTGATTGGCGGAAGGAAGCCTTCTTTACCGGATTACATGCGGACTATTTACAAACTAAATTTTCAGATGTAGAGCTGGGGGTCTCCTTACCAAGACTGCGACCGCATGTTGGAGCGTTTCAACCGCAGGCTCCGGTATCGGATCGTAATTTAGTACAGATATTATTGGCGTTAAGATTGTTCTTGCCACGGGTGGGGATTACGATCTCAACCCGGGAGTCGGCCAGACTGAGAGACAATCTGATTGGCCTGGGGGTAACCAAGATGTCAGCGGGTTCCTCAACCAAAGTTGGCGGTTATGCCCATCAGGAAGAGTCCGAAGGGCAGTTTGCTCTGTCTGATACCCGTAGTGTTGCGGAGATCAAACGGATGATCATTCAAAAAGGATATCAGCCGGTATTCAAAGATTGGCTGGCAATTTAACTTTGAGATGAAGTTTGGAAAGGGGCAGATTGGTGAAGGATTTTGAACAAGCGCTGGAAGGATATCTTGGTGTTGCTAATTTACGAAAGATCAGGCAGGTAAAAGTCGGAATTGCGGGTGCCGGCGGTTTGGGTTCCAATTGTTTGCTCTATTTGGTACGCAGCGGTTTTTGTAGATTTAAGATCTGCGACTTTGACCGTGTTGAAGCATCAAACTTAAACCGGCAGTTTTACTTCTGCCATCAGATCGGACAACCTAAAGTTCTGGCGTTGAAGGATAATGTTTTGCAGATTAATCCTCATATCGAAGTGGAAGCAGTTCAGGAACGTGTTACCACGGGGAATGTCGACAGAATCTTTGCAGATTGTGATGTTGTTGTTGAAGCATTTGATGGGGTTGTCAATAAAAAACTTTTGGTGGAGACGTATTATGCCTCGGGAAAGTTATTGGTTGCCGCTTCCGGAGTTGCCGGTTGGGGCAACAGTGACCTGATTAAGGTCACCAAGATCCATGACCGTTTTTATCTTGTCGGGGATCAGGTTTCCGAGGTTAGTGAAACTATGCCCCCTATGGCGCCACGGGTCAATATCGTTGCCGCTAAACAGGCAGATCTTATCTTGAGTTACGTGTTAAATGGTTGTGGGAGGTTCTGATGGAGAAATTGTTTCGCGTGTTGGACGCCAATGTCAATCGGGCTGCCGAGGGGCTAAGGGTGCTGGATGATCTGGCCCGGTTTTCCTTTGATAATCGGGAGTTATCGGAGCGAATTAAGGCTTTGCGGCATGCGGTTCGCAAGAGCATGATGCCGGTATTGTTACAATGCCTGCAACAACGGGATTCCCAAAATGATCTGGGATTGGCGATCTCCCAGGCGGTAGCAAGTGATAATAAAGCATCATTATGGGAGCTGGTTATTGCAAACTTTAAAAGATGCCAGGAAGCATTGCGGGTAATTGAGGAAGATCTTAAAGTATTAGGCTATTATCAACTTTCAAAGCGTTATGAAGAGTATCGTTTCCTCAGTTACAGTTTGGAGAAGGATTTCGGTAAAGCCCTGGGTATTGAAGCGAAAAGAAGGAAATTGGCCACAGACCTCTACTGTATCACTGCGTCTGAGTATTCGAAGGGGCGGGATAACCTTCAGGTTGTCCGGGAGATGCTTGCGGCCGGTGTTCAAATCATTCAGTACCGGGAGAAAGAGAAAACATCCAAAGATAAATATACTGAATGCTTAAAAATCAGGGAGTTGACCGAAGCGGCAGGAGTAACGTTTATTGTCAACGACGATGTCGATCTGGCGCTGCTAGTGAAAGCCGACGGCATTCATCTTGGTCAGGATGATCTTCCAGTTGATAAAGTACGGGGGTTGGTTGGGGACTCAATGATCATCGGCCTTTCCACTCATTCGCCGGAACAGGCGGAAGCGGCAGTGCGCCAAGGGGTCGACTATATCGGAGTTGGACCGATTTATAAAACGTTTACCAAGAAAGATGTCTGTGATCCGGTGGGTTTGGGCTATCTTGACTATGTAGTCAACAATATCAAACTGCCATTCGTGGCAATTGGCGGGATCAAGGAGCATAATTTGGCGGATGTTATCGCTCACGGAGCAAAATGTGTCGCCTTAGTAACGGAGATTGTTGGTGCTGATGATATTGCACAGAAGATTGTTAAGCTACGTGAAGTGATTCACAATTCACGATGAATTTAAAGAAGGATGGTGCTTTAATGAATTATACAACGCAAATGGATGCAGCCCGAAGAGGAATAATTTCCAAAGAGATGGAGGTCGTTGCCCGTAAGGAACAGATTGAGATTGAGCAATTACGGCAACTGATGGTCGAGGGAAAAGTGATTATTCCTGCGAATAAGAATCATCACCGGTTAGACTTTGACGGAATTGGTCAGGGTCTACGGACCAAAATTAATGTTAACTTGGGGATTTCCAAGGATTGTTGCAATTTTGACTTAGAGCTGGAGAAGTTTAAACAAGCAATTGCGATGAAAGTTGAAGCAATTATGGACCTCAGTTCATATGGCAAGACGCGGGAGTTTCGGCGGGTGTTAATTGATTATTCGCCGGCAATGGTTGGCACTGTTCCGGTTTATGATGCGGTAGGGTTTTATGAGAAGGATTTGGCGGCCATTACAGCAGAGGAATTTATTGCTGTTGTCCGGGCACATGCCGAGGACGGAGTTGATTTTATGACCATTCATGCCGGGTTGAATAAAGCTACAGTAGAGCGTTTTAAGAATAGTGGCCGGTTAACGAATATTGTTTCCCGAGGGGGAGCCTTACTCTTTGCGTGGATGGAGCTGACCGGCAATGAAAATCCGTTTTATGAATACTTTGATGAAATCTTAACAATCTTTGAAACGTTTGATGTAACGATCAGCCTGGGTGATGCCTGCCGCCCGGGGAGTATCAATGATTCTACTGATGCGGCGCAGATTGAAGAGTTGATTGTTTTGGGAGAACTGACAAAGCGTGCTTGGGAGCGTAATGTTCAGGTGATGATTGAGGGCCCGGGTCATATGGCAATCAATGAAATTGCTGCCAATATGATTTTAGAGAAGCGGTTATGTCACGGCGCGCCTTTTTATGTATTGGGACCGCTCGTTACTGATGTCGCTCCCGGTTATGACCATATTACCAGCGCGATTGGGGGAGCGATCGCTGCTGCGAACGGCGCTGATTTTCTCTGTTATGTGACTCCGGCTGAACACTTGCGTCTGCCGGATCTGGAGGATATGAAGGAAGGAATCATTGCTGCCAAGATTGCAGCTCATGCTGCAGATATAGCCAAAGGAGTTAAAGGGGCCCGCGATTGGGACTATCAGATGAGTACCGCCCGAAAGAACCTTGATTGGGAGCAGATGTTTCAGCTGGCAATCGATGCGGAAAAACCACGGAAATATCGTACTAATTCAATGCCGGAGAATGAAGATACCTGTACAATGTGTGGCAAGATGTGCGCAGTAAGAAATATGAATAAGATCTTGGACGGAGAGCCAGTTAATATTTTATAAATTTATAAATTGATCGTTTTAATTGGAGCTAATGCAATTCTGGTTAGCTCTTTTTCATCTTTTCAAGTAAAGTTGCGAACTGCCTTAAAGGAAATGAACTTCCAATTGACGAATTTTATTCCAGATGGATCTGCCAAGATTTTGTGTTTAAATATTTTAGTATTGTAAGATTCCCTGAATAAAAAGTAATTGGGAGGGAATGTATGACTAAATCAAAAGTTGGTTTTATATCTTATTCATTAACATTATTTAAATCAAAAAGGAGTGCTAAATATGTCTCAATCAAAAAAACCTTGGAAATCTACGTTGTATATAGTGATACTGTCAATTATATTAATGGGGTATCTAATATCTTATTACCAAAAAAGATTTGTCAAAATCAATGATCCGACTGTTGTTCAATCCCAAAATGTTGATAATGATTTGGCCGGACAAACCTTAAAAGCGATTGAGACTATCAGAAATGATGATACATTAGTAGAGATGGTTGAAGAAGCAAAACAAAATGCTAAAAAACAATGGGATCAAATTGGTATTCCTTTTGAAGAGCCTACGCCTGATAAAACCAATAATGATTAATAGAGAAATTGAATCTAATCTATCATGAAGATGAGGAATTTTGGGCAAAAGATATTTATTATGGTCATGATTTGCATTGGTGGCTAAAAGAAGAAAGGAACAGCTACAGCCCAAGCCTTTAGAAGACTAACCAGAAAATGGTTACATTATTGATGCCAAAAGAGTGTTTGGATGGATGTACGAATGGGAGTAAGATAGACATGTATGTTAAGTATCTGGCTGAAGACGATTATCCTCAACCAAGTATTAAAATCGAAAATCCATCATTAGTGACCTTATATCAATAAAATAGACACCTAAAACGGCGGATATTTCATCTTTTCATAAATATACTTTGCTTTACGCAACGTTCCGTTTTTTATTTGGTGAAACATATTCAATTGTTGAATGTAGTCGA
>Ga0209204_1000685_pt1 | contig 35786 bp, 37 predicted proteins | sample AD_JPNMR2_MetaG_FD_184425 | JGI IMG/M metagenome (GOLD analysis project Ga0209204, IMG submission 184425) | Active sludge microbial communities of municipal wastewater-treating anaerobic digesters from Japan - AD_JPNMR2_MetaG (SPAdes) (version 2) | ecosystem: Engineered > Bioreactor > Anaerobic...
TTGGTGTAAACTGTGTATTGTCCATAGTGATCACCTTTCTGCTGTTAATGTTTTATGGTAAATTCATTTTACAACAGAAAAGGTCACTATGGATTTTTATTAGTTCAATTTGATTTTACAATGAGCCATTTATATTAATTTTCCGTAGAATGGCATAAAAATTATGTTTAATTCATAATACTAAATATTTGCTTTCTTTTCGCGATATTAGTGTAACTCTTCCAAACTTTTAATACAAGGTTGAAGTTTTATCGACATTTTTTATAATCTTTTGTTTTACCGTTTTATCTTCAATAACCGTTCTTACTCAAACAGTGGTACATTATTAACACCGCCATGTTATAACATTTAGCTATTTAAATTACTTGATAACATGATTAATTTTTTTACACAGTTATTAATCAATCCTAAGTTAACAGTAATAAACTGACCGCCATAACCATCATTCCGGCTATCAGGCCATAAATTGATAAATGCGCTTCACCATATTCTCTTGCGGTTGGTAATAGTTCATCCAACGAAATAAAGACCATAATCCCGGCAACAAAGGCAAATAACACTCCAAAGACCAAATCGTTGAAGAACCGAAACAGAATTAAATACCCCACTACTGAACCTAATGGTTCTGCTAAACCGGATAAAAACGACAGGACAAATGCTTTCTTTTTATCTCCGGTAGCATAAAATACCGGCATCGAAACTGCGATCCCTTCCGGAATATTGTGAATGGCAATCGCAATCGCAATCGCAATCCCAATCGAAGGTTCTTTTAATGCTGCTGTAAAGGTCGCTAACCCTTCTGGAAAATTATGAATCGCAATTGCCAGCGCCGTTAATGTCCCCATTCTAATTAATTTCCGCTGGTCAAGATTGGATTCACTGATATTTGCGTCATTCAACTCCTCGATTTTGCGCATCTCATGCGGATTCTCCGCTGACGGTACAAAACGATCGATCAGTGCAATGGTGATAATCCCCCCAAAGAATGCTCCTACAGTTGCCCAAGAACCACCAGTATTACCTAAAACATTTACTAAAGAATTTTTAGCCTTAACAAAGATCTCAATCATCGATACATAGATCATAACCCCTGCTGAAAACCCAAGTGCTACTGATAAAGCTTTAGTATTAGTCTTTCGGGTAAAAAAAGCTAATGAACTTCCAATTCCGGTCGCTAATCCGGCAAACACAGTTAACCCAAATGCAAACAGCAGATCATTCAAAACCATTGAGATCTCCTTTCTTTTTAGTATTTTAAGTTATTATATCACAAACATTGAACTGCTATGATCTAACTTAATACTGCTGCGTTAATCCATTATGTTATACTTACAACTTTGCTTTGAATAACAAAGTTTCAGCTAATGTTTTATTCATAGGCTACAAAACCAGTGTTTCAATCATTACCATCAGTTTTTTTCATAATCAACATTGTTATAGTCTATATTATTAAAAATAACATTATCCCAATTACTAATGATAACCAAATACATATAATATATCAAACGGTCCTTAGCTGGACTAAGCAAAACATGTTCAAACCAAACTCCATCGAAAGGAGGATTAATCATGGGTGGATGCGGAATCGAAGGTGCTTTCTCAAATGAACGCTGGATCTGGATTATTTTACTCATCTTCTTATTGAGAGGACTTAGATAATATATAATAACCGTCAAAACAGCCCAGACTATTAGTCTGGGCTGTTTCATGAACAATTCATCAGTTAAGAATTAATGCCTGATTTGGATCTATAATCATAACCTTAACTTTTGGATAACATTTTTCAACTGCACTTTTAAACTCAGTCGGGGACTGTTCGACTTCCGGCCAGGTATTATAATGCATCGGAATAACATATTGGGGTTTTAGCATCCCAACTGCCTCCAACGCCTCATCCGGCCCCATCGTATATCTGCCGCCGATCGGTAAAATAGCATAATCAATCGTTGCTGATTTGCCTAACAGCTCCATATCGCCGAAAAGTCCGGTATCTCCTGCAAAGTAAATAGTCTTTCCATAAAAATTAACAATAAATCCACAGGCTAACCCTCCCGGAACACCGGAACCATGTAAAGCGGGAGTTAAGCGCAGAGTTCCAAAATCAAAGCTTACTTTTCCTCCAAACTGCAGGGAATATGTTTTACAACCCTGCTTAGCAACCAAACCGGCTAATTCATAAGTCGCAATGACTGTCGCCCCAGTTTGGTTTGCAATTTTAACCGTATCACCCAAATGATCGGAATGCCCGTGAGAAACTAAGATGTAATTGCATTTGATTGCTTCCGGTTTGATCGCTGTCAGCGGATTGTCCGTAATAAACGGATCAAAGACCAACGAAGTATTCTCCTTGGTTAATTGGAATGCCGAATGACCATAATATTTTAATTGAATTTCTTTAACAGGATCCATATTTCACCTCAAACAAACTCCTACTGCTTTAGTTCAGTAGGATTCATCAATTAAGTAATCATTAAGGAGCAATAATCTTTTACAGTTTTAAAATCCAAGAAGCAATTGAAAAATAAATAAGCAAACCGGTAGCATCGACAATCGTTGTAATCAAGGGGCCACTTGCTACAGCCGGATCAAGTTTGAGAATAGTTAATCCAAACGGCAGTATCATTCCAATTAAGTTTGAAACTATTACAATTAATATCATTGTTAAGCCAATAACGACACCAATCATTGGACTACTGTAAAAAACACCTAAGGCGGCGCCAGCCAAACCCAATACTAAACCAAGACAAACTCCAACGAGTAATTCTTTTAATAATACCTTACCCCAATCAAACAACTTAACATCGCCTGTAACCAAAGCACGAATAATTAAAGTTGCAGACTGTGCTCCGGTATTACCACCCGTATCAATTAGCAATGGAATAAAAAATGTTAAAGCAATAACTGAAGCTAATATTCCTTCATAAGCAGCAATAACACTTGAGGATATCAAATTAACAAAGATAAGCGCCACCAACCAAAAAATCCGCTTACTAAATAAAGTCCATACTCCAGCATAATTATAACCTGTTTCTAATGGCGCAATGGAAGCTCCTTTATGAATATCCTCCGTTGCCTCTTCCTCATTAACAACCAAAATATCATCAACCGTAATGATTCCGACCATTTTCTGTTCTTTATCGATAACCGGCAGGACTAAAAATCCATACTTCTCAAAAATACGGGCTACTTCTTCCTGGTCCATATCTTCCGGGACCGCAATCACGTCCCGTTTCATTATTGCTTCGACCCTGGTATCTAACGGATTTACTACCAAATCTCTCAATGAGACGACACCAACCAATGTCCGGTCATTCTTAAGTACGTATATGTAATAGGCAGTCTCAGCTGATGGAGCTTGTTGTCTTAATAATGCCAATGCTTCTCCGATTGTTTGTTCTTCACAGATGGCTACAAACTCCGTCGCCATCAAGCCACCGGAGGTATCATCCTCATACTTCAGCAGCTCCTTAATCTCCTGCCCATCTTCCTTCATTAAAGCAATTAATTCTTCGGCATCCTCTTTTGGCAGTCTTGACAGCAGGTCAACCGCGTCGTCAGTATACATCTGCTGTAAGATTTCAGCCGCTTTATTGGGGGCTAAATCATTTAAAATCTCCGCTCCAAATTCTGATGGCACTTCTTGAATAATTTCAGCTGCCCATTCTGGTGAAAGTTCAGCAAATAATTTAACCTGAATTTCCAAAGGGATATCTCTTAAGCTCTCTGCTACATCAGCAGGATGCATATCAGCTATAACCGGAATTACCTCTAAGATTCGCTCTTTCAAAAAGAGTTTTTTTAATGAAAGCTGATCCATGATCTTTCATCTCCTTTCCGGAACATTATCAAATAACCAGCACTTACAATTTTAGGACAATTGCAGCAATCGAAAAGTAAATCAGTAATCCGGTTGCATCCGAAATGGTTGTGATTAACGGACTGCTGGCAACTGCTGGATCCAGTTTCAACAGGGTTAATCCAAACGGAAGCAGCATTCCAATTAAATTAGCAACGATAACAATCGAAACCATGGTTAGCCCGATTACTAACCCGACTTCAACCCCACCACGGAAAATACCCAAAACCGAACTGGTTAAACCTAATACCAAACCAAGACAGATTCCAACCAGTAATTCCTTTAAGAATACTTTCCCCCAGTCAGAGACCTTAACATCACCGGTGACTAAAGCACGGATAATCAAAGTTGCAGATTGCGACCCGGTATTTCCGCCGGTACCAATTAATAACGGAATAAACGAAACCAATGATATTGCTGATGACAATACCTTCTCAAAAGAAGCGATTACACCTGAAGAAATTAAATTTACAAAGACCAGGCCTACCAGCCAAAAGATTCTTTTATTAAAAAGTGTCAAGATTCCCGTCCCATCGTAGCCTGTTTCTAACGGGGTAATCGAAGCTCCTTTATGAATATCCTCCGTTGCCTCTTCCTCGGCAACGACCAAAACATCATCAACCGTAATAATACCGATCAATTTGTGTTCTTCATCCACAACCGGCAAGATTAAAAAGCCATATTTCTCAAAAATATGGGCAACTTCTTCCTGGTCCATATCCTCCGGAACGGAGATTACATCCCGTTTCATTATTGCTTCAATCTTGGTATCCAAAGGACTGACTACCAATTCACGGAGGGAAATCACTCCTGCTAAAGTTTGATCCTTCTTAAGAACATAGATATAATAAGCATTTTCTGCTGAAGGCGCTTGTTGTCTTAATTGTGCCAATACTTCTTCTACGGTCTGCTCCTCCCGGATGGCTACAAACTCTGTCGCCATCAAGCCACCGGAGGTATCTTCCTCATACTCCAGCAGCTCTTTAATCTCTTCTCCATCGTCTTTCATCAAAGCGATCAATTCTTCGGAGTCTTCCTCGGGGAGCTCTGCCAGTAAGTCAGCAGCTTCATCAGTGTACATCTGGCGTAGGATCTCGGCCGCCTTAGTTGGTTCCAATTCACTTAAGATATCGGCCTCGCTATCCAGCTTCATCTCTTGCAGAATATCAGCGGCCCGTTCTGGTAGAAGCTTGGCAATAAACTCCATCTGAATCTCAAATGGAATCTCTCTTAATGTCTCAGCAACATCTGCCGGATGCATCGTTGCAGCATTTTCAATCGCTTCCGTTATTTGCCCGTTGAGCAAGAATTGTTTTAATGGTACTTGAACCATCCGATCTCCTTTCCGGGGCAAATAAAAAAATCCCAACAGGGATTTTTCGAAACCTTCAATCATAACGCAGTAAAGAACAATAAAACACTCTCCGAAGTTTCTAGTTTCTCTTTAACAGGAATTTTTAATCGAGTGTCTTCACAATTCAAAGCGGTGTATTTTTACAAAGAGGTTTTCGAAAGTCTCTGTTTGCCCCATTACAAATAAATTCCAGCTATCTAACCACTTGTTAGGGTACGGGTCAGTATCCATAACTTTCCACCTCTTTTCATTTTCATACATAAATCCATATGTTATTCTATTCCTTTTGCCTATTCAGTGTCAATAAGAAATAATTTAAAATTGGTTTAAAACGCCAAACTCTCAAATTAAAACCACTAAAAGTGAAAAAGCCCTTCTGCGCAACTGGCAGAAGGGCTTGCTTAATGATTGATTATCCCATCCCAAACCGGAACTCCTAAAAATGTCGCCAGAACACCGGCATCTTCACGTAATTGGTCACTGTCTCCGTGAACAACAACATTCATCCGGTCACCATTGTCCAATACCAGGTTCAATTCATAACTATAATAGCTACCATCACTGTCGCGAAAATACTTAGAAAGCAACTGTAACGCACGGATTTTCTCAAGTCTAACATAGTTTTTCGCAACCGCTTCAATAAATATTTCCGAACGGCATTTCCAAAAGTAACCTATTTGCTTATCAAATACAATTGGCGTCGTCCCAAAATAAAACGTGCAGCACCCAACGATTAAAAAGAGCAATCCCATCGAAACCGGAAAAAAGCGAATAAAATATTCCCCATTAACCAAGAACTCTCTGCTTAAATGCCCACTTTGCTGTAAAATGATTAGACTTATGATTCCGGCACCAACAAATAACAGAGATACTAATTTTACTCCCTGAGTTGCACGAAATTCAACCCGATCAGTTGCAACTTCCACCAACCGATGGGTACAAAAATTACTACCATTTCGGTTCAAAGGCCTCCAATCAATCTTCGTCACCTGCGGAGCTTCAAATTGTAATTGATTAGTTTCAAAACTTTTGTTACTAGTAATATTTTGTAGTTTCTGAAATATTTTTCGCAACATCAAAACTCTCCATAACTTAAACAATTCTAATAGCGTGTTTATGGTTAATGTTACCAAACATCTCATTCATATTCTGTTTTTTTCTCTTCCCAGATCGGCACACCTAAAAATTTTGAAAGCACCCTAGCATCCTTTTCTATTTGATTCTTATTTTCGTGGTGAACAACATTCATCCGCTCTCCATTATCTAAAACCAAATTCAATTCATTTTTTTTATCATAATAAGGTCCCCTTCTAGTTTCTACTCTAACAATACCAGTAATTAATTGTAAAGCATGAATTCTTTCAAGTTTGACATAGTCAATTCCAATATCTCCTTCAAACAACTGATTACTCCCTTTCCAAAAATACCCTTTCCGTTTATCAAACACAATTGAATCTCGATAAAGATAAAGCACACAACCCCAGACAATCAGACTACCAACTATCGTTATCGGAAAAAATAGATGTATATATCTAAAATATGATTCCGGTTTAACTACTACTAATAATAGAATCACCGTTATTAAATAGATGTTAAATATTAATTTCATATCACAAATCATACGAAACTCAATCCGATTGGAATTAGCAGCAACAATACCATAAGTTACCCATCCATCGTCTAAGAAATCCCACCCAATCTGTTTTGCCAGCGGGTCAACAAATCGCGAAAGATCAACTTCAGATTGGCCATTCCTGGTTTCATTTAGCCTTTGGGCTTGGTTTGGCATTTTTTCAAACATTAAGTGTCATTCCTCTCCATCTGCTTAATGCTTTAAACTACTATTTAATAATAGTAAAATTCCTTTTGGAAAATCTCAAAAATTTACGGAGTAATTCCTTCTATGCATCTATAAATCCATTTAATAAACTAATTTATTTGTAATCATTTTCTAAAGTATAAAACTGGTTTATTCCATCTCAGACTGGCACTCATAAAAATGTCGCTTATTTGTCAAATACAATTAAGGCCGTCCCAAAATAAAACGTACATTTTTGTCAATGTTACCAAACATAGGTTTCACTTTCGGTTTTTTTCTCTTCCCAGATCGGCACTCCTAAAAATTTTGAAAGCACCCTAGCATCCTTTTCTATTCGATTCTTACTTCCGTGATGAACAACATTTAGCCGCTCACCATTATCTAAAACCAAATTCAATTCATTTTTTTGATAATAATGATGCCTGGTCCTCCTATAAGGATAAAGATAACGTCCATATTCCGTATAACTTTTTACTCTAACAATACCGGTGATTAATTGCAAAGCATGGATTCTCTCAAGTTTAACATAGTCGATTCCAATATCTCCATAAAACAATTCTTCATTACTACCTTTCCAAAAATAGCCTCTCCGTTTATCAAACACAATTAAATCTTTATAGAAATACAGCACACAACCCCAGATAATCAGACTGCCAGCCACCATTAACGGAAAAAACAGGTGTTTATATTTAAGGTATATTTCCGGATGAAATGCCGCTAAAAATGGAATCGCCGCCAAAAAACAGAAGTTAAAAATCAGGATTATTTTTAATTGCGTATCCCAAGTAATACGAAATTCAATTCGATTGTAATCGGCAGCAACAATACCATAAGTTATTCTTTTATGGCCTATGAAATCCCACCCAATCTGTTTTGCCAGCGGATCGACAAATCGTGAAAGATCAACTTCAGAATGGCCATTCCTGGTTTCATTCAGTCTTTGGGCTTGGTTTGGCATTTTTTCAAACATTATGTATCTCACTCCTCCCCTCCGACTTAATGTTTTTCAAAACTATTACTCAATGAATAGTTAAATTCCACGAACAACAACATTATGTTTCTTTAATTATATAACAACAACCGCTATTTTTCCATCAATTTACCAATTGGCCCTTTTTTTCAGCCAAAGTTATTGTCGCTTCAACTCCTGAATTGAAGTTTAAAAAGTCACTTTCAATCCCATCACTAAAAATAACACCGTTATCCGGCATTTGGGAAACGACTCTTAATGGTGTGTTTGGAGTTATTCTGCCAAAGATCAAATCAGTCTGGGAGGTCTTACTCGGAAATGGTTCCCGTACCGTAAATACTAAGTGATCCGTATTCCAATCCATCTTTAATTCGGAGTTTGGCACCATTTTAGCTTGTTTAGCAGTATTTTTGACTATTGAATTGTTCGTTTTTTATTTATTAACTTTTTATTGTCACTTCCCATAACGGCACTCCTAAAAATTTTGAAAGAACCCGGGCATCTTTTTGGATTCTGTACTTATTTCCATGGTGAACAACATTAATCCGGGCACCAGTATCCAATACTAAATTCAATTCATAAGAATAACAAAAGCCTCCTTTTTCTGCCTTATGAATGGCAATAATTAATTGTAAGGCATGAATCCGCTCAAGTTTAACATAGTCAGCTCCAACCTCTTCATTAAAGAACTCATTACTTCCTTTCCAAAAATAACCCCTCCGTTTGTCAAACACCACAGGTAATCTACAAAAATAAAGGGTACAGGCCAACGTAACCAGATTACCAACCACCAGCAAAGGGAGAGCCAGGTATTCATATTTAATTAATATGTCTTTATACTTAAGGACTAACAATGAAATAAAAAGTATACAATAAATATTGAAAGACAATACATTATACAATATCATTTCCCAGGTTATCCGAAACTCAACCCGATCAGAATCAACCTCAACAATACCATAAATTGATCTGGATCTACTCAAGAGACTCCATTCCGTCTGAAACGCAATCGGATCGTTAAACTGAGTAGGATCAGCTTCATAGTGTCTCTTTCCAGCTTCAATCACTTTTTTTAACTTTTCAAACATTGGACCACTCCTCCCCTTGACTGTTAATCTTACCGTTAATTACAAAAGTTCATTGATCCTATCCCATAACGGCACTCCTAAAAAATCTGAAAGCACCCTGGCATTTTCCCGGATTATATTCTTATATATCCATGACAAATAACACTAATCCGATCGCTGTTATCTAAAGCCAGATTCAATTTAAATAAATGATAATACTTGCCATTGTACTCTCTAAAAACAGAAATCCATTCCTGTAAGCACTTATCATCTGGATCTCTCTTTTTAGTCTTCCAAACATTAAACCATTCCTCACTTGAGTTTTAATACATTGATAACAGTCACCAAACTCATCTGTACAAATTTAAAAGACACTCCGGCGAGTGTCTTTCGTCATTTATTCAACTTCATTATCCAACTTATTAATTGCTGCAATTGCCACCTGATTATTCGGATAATCTTTCAGACATGCTTCATAATATTCACGGGCTTTCTGAACTTCACCCAATTCATTATAGGCAAAAGCGATATTAGTTAACGCAATTTCCCGATATTCGTATTGATTTGGACTCAACAACAGGATACTTCTCCAACGATCAAGCGCCCGATGGGCATCAAAATATTCAATACTCTTGTTAAAATGTTCAATTGCGCCTTGAAAGTCACCTTTTTTTAACAGTTCGGTACCTCTGGTATGTTCAACAGTCACCGTATAACGAATCAGATAACGGCTAAGGATAAATACAATATAAGCGATCAGAAAAGAAATAAATCCATCTTTCCCCTTCCGCAAAAAATTCAAAATAACTGTTAATCCTATAATAAAAACCAATTGCGGGAACGCTTTTTTCAATGAAAGCCGCTTGAAAAACTGCTTATCCATAACAATTAATCACCTGCCTCCACCAGCAACCATTATTAATCATTGTTTTTATGTGGCAAAAATCGCGCTAACACGTTGGCAAATGCAGGTAAATTCCGTGTTTGAAGCCAGATCGTCCCTGGACCACGGTATTCTCCGACCAAACCCTCACCTGAAGCAAATGAAGCAAATAACCCTTTGGCCGCTTTTTTAATGTGGTATTGTACCGACTCTTCAAAAGCCACGATATGACCGGTATCGACTCGATAAGTCTCACCGGGAGCCAGTTTCTTCTCAATAATCGCTCCGTAAGAACTTAAGAACACCACACCATTACCACTGATCTTCTGCAGAAATAAACCTTCACCGGAGATTAATGCTTTAAACGAACCTTGAGTTGACAATTGTAATTCATTGCTTCCGGCTAAGTAAGCGCCACTTTGAGCAAAAATTGTATTTCCCTTCAGCTCAAACACAGTGATATCACCAAGTACGGCAGGTGCTAAAACCAACTCGCTGTTATCCCGAGTTGCCGTATAAAGTGCAGCAAAGAAAGACTCACCGCCAACCGCTGCTTTGAGCGTGCCAAATAATCCTTGGCCGGCTGTTTTTGCTTCCAATTCAATCGAAGAAGACATTGATACCATTGCGCCGGCTTCTGCGCGAATTGATTCACCTTTGTCTAAAATAACTCTTAAAGTGCTGAATACCGGAGCATTCTCAATTTGATACTTCAACTTAGCCCCTCCCTAATTTTTATAATCCATTAAAAAGAAGATCACCTTGCTGATGATTTAAATAATTCTTTGGCAAATGTTGTAATCCTCTAATTCTTCTAATTTTTTAAACTTTTAATCAAAAACTATAGTTATATATTTTCACTTATTTGTTTATTCAAATCAATCATCTCTAAAGCAGTCAGCGCTGCATCCCAGCCTTTATTACCAGCTTTTGTCCCAGCCCGTTCAATTGCCTGTTCAATGTTGTCGGTAGTTAAAACTCCAAAGATCACCGGCAATCCGGTCTCCAGCATCACCGTTGCAATCCCTTTGGAAACTTCGGCCGCAACATAATCAAAATGCGGAGTCGCGCCACGAATCACTGCTCCCAAACAAATCACCGCAGCAAATTTTCCGGAACGTGCCGCTTTTTGTGCTGCTAAAGGAATCTCAAACGCACCCGGCACCCAAAGAATAGTGATCTGTTCTTCGTTGGCGCCATGCCGTTTTAAAGCATCCAGCGCGCCTTCCAACAGATGTTCGGTGATAAAACTGTTAAAACGACTGACCACAATTGCAAAGTTCGCATCTCCCGTGCGAAGCTGTCCCTCAATGATTTTCACAGTAAACTCCTCCTCAATTTTATTAATTTTCACTCTCAAATCAGGTGTCCCAACTTAGTTTTCTTGGTATTCAAGTAATATTGGTTTGTAGTCCGTGGCGGAATCTTTAATGGTACATGAGCCGCAATCTCCAGTCCATGCCCGCTTAAACCAATGATCTTGCGGGGATTGTTGGTTAAAAGCCGGATCTTGGACACCCCTAAATCCCTTAAAATCTGCGCTCCCACTCCGTAATCCCGCAAATCAGCACCAAATCCCAATGCTTCATTGGCTTCAACGGTATCTAATCCTTGATCCTGCAGTTGATAAGCTTTCAGTTTATTGATTAGTCCAATCCCTCTCCCTTCCTGCCGCAAGTACACAATAACCCCGGTTCCGGCAGCTGTGATCTGTTCCATCGCTGCTGCTAACTGTTCACCACAATCACAACGATAGGAACCAAAGACATCACCAGTAAGACATTCCGAATGGACCCGGACCAATGGGTTTTCAACAGTCAGATCACCATAAACCAGCGCAACATGTTCCTGTGCACCATAGATTGTTTTATACCCAATCAATTTAAATGTCCCATACTGGGTCGGAAGTACGGTCTCCGCTTCCCGTTTCACCAATTTTTCACGCTGGCTACGGTATTTAATCAAGTCAGCAACAGTAATTATCTTTAAGCCATGTTTGGTTGCAAAAACTTCCAATTCAGCCCGGCGCGCCATCGTCCCGTCATCATTCATAATTTCACAGATCGCCCCTGCCGGCTGTAATCCCGCTAACCTTGCCAAATCAACTGCCGCTTCGGTATGGCCGGCTCGGACTAAAACCCCTCCTGGACGTGCAATTAGCGGAAAGATATGGCCCGGACGCAGAAATTCTTCGGCTGTAGCAGCATCCGAAGCCAGCTTTTGAATTGTTAGTGCTCTTTCAGCAGCAGCGATTCCCGTTGTGGTATCGCGATGATCAACACTAACCGCGAATGCCGTCCGCATTTTTTCGGTATTGTCCTCTTTAACCATCAACGGTATTGCTAATCGCTCAGCCTGTTCCTTGGCAATGGCAACACATAACAATCCCCGTGCATATTTGGTAATAAAATTTACCGCTTCCGGTGTAACTTTCTCAGCAGCCATTACCAAATCACCTTCGTTTTCCCGTCCTTCATCATCTACTACAATAATCATCTTACCTGCACGAAGATCACTAATCGCTTCATCAATTGCGTTCAAACTATCACCCCCCACTTAGATAAATCCATGTTTTTGCAGAAACTCAATGCTAATCTTGCTCGTTGGTCTTGTAACAGCGTTTTCAAACGCTTGCTTGGCCAACATATCCAGTTCGACATTGACCAGATCCCCGGATTTGAAATATTGAAACCGGGTGTTAAAATATGTGTGCGGAATCAACGAAACCCAAAATTTATTCCCGGCTAATTTCTGAAGCGTCAGGCTGACGCCATCGATCGCAATTGAACCTTTTGGCAGCAAATACCGGCTTAAGCTTGGCTCAATACTGATCTGAAGCAAGAACGCATTGTGATCTTTCGCAATCGACTCAATCCTTCCAACACCATCAACATGTCCCGTTACAAAATGCCCTCCCAGTGCATCACCAACCCGTAATGCCGGTTCTAAATTTACCATCTCACCTGGCTTAATTGCCTGCAAATTGGTACTGGCGATCGTCTTCGGCATCACATCAGTCTCAAACCAGTCCTTACTTTTAGCGCTAACCGTAAGACAAATACCATTTACTGCAATACTGTCACCTAACTGAAACAACTCTGCATTATTGGTTCCGATTCTCAATTTTGCCTGATTGGAACCAAATTGCTTCTTAATTACTTTCCCTAAAGCCTGAACCAATCCGGTAAACAATCCGGTTCGCACCCCCTTTGATAGGCATGGACTAAAAGATCCCCGTTACTACGCCTGATCCGATCGATAGTCAGGAGTTGTACATTTGACAGGTCTGTAACTCCCCGACCGCCTAGGACACCCACTGCCGCATCATTTCCAATCATGAATGGAGCATAAAACAAGTAATATTCATTGATCAGATTTAATTCATAAAATGAAGCAAAGATTTCATGCCCGCCTTCAACCAAAACCGATCGCACCCCAAGGTTTCCCAGTTCAGTTAAGGCCAGTAGCGGGTCAACCCGGTCGGCACCTGCTTGCCGAATCACCCGCACTCCCTGCCTTGTTAACTCTTCTTCCTGTTTTACAGAAGCTTGATCTGTACAAAAAATGATCAGTCGCTCCGGACTATTCTGAACCAAATTACTGTCCGGACTAATCCGCAACTTACTGTCAAACACCACCTTCAATGGCTGATGTTTCCGCCACCGTGGATGGCGGTTCGTTAACTGCGGGTTATCTTTTAATACCGTTCCGATGCCAACTAAAACAGCACCGACCCGCGAACGAAGCTGATGGACAAACTGCCGGGAACTATCCCCGGTAATCCATTGCGATTGACCGTTTGCTAAAGCAATCTTTCCGTCTAGACTCATCCCGGCTTTCATGATTACCCATGGTTTTCCGGTAAGACAATGGTAGAAGAACTCTTTATTTAAAAGTAAAGCCTGTTCTCGTTCCAAGCCAACTTCCGTCTTTATTCCCATGGCTTCCAAACGCGTCGCGCCACTACCGGTAACTTTGGGATTGGGATCCGCCACTGCATATTTAACTGCAGTTATTCCAGCTGCGATAACCGCTTCAGTGCAGGGTGGGGTTTTTCCATAATGGTTACAGGGTTCCAGCGTAACATACATTGTCGCTCCACTGGGGTCAATCTTACAGTTTTTCAGAGCTTCAACCTCTGCGTGTGGCAAACCTGAACCGCGATGCCATCCTTCTCCAATAATCACGCCGTCCTTGACAATTACTGCCCCCACCATTGGATTGGGATAAACCATCCCCAATCCCCGTTTTGCTAAGTTGATTGCCCGCTTCATTGCAGCCTGATCTGAAATCGCCAATAAAAAAACCGCCTCTCAAACCTTCAGGAGACGGTATTATTGAACAAGGTAAAGATCGACTATCCTTCTCCCATCCAGACTGTACTGTCGGCTTTGGAATCTCACCAAATCAGCAACCACAATTGCAGTTTTAGTATTGGATACTGCTAATGATGATCGCTCGCGGGCTACGTCACAAAAAGACGATTACCGCCGGTTCGGAGTTACACCGAATCCTGAAGGCTTTTATTATTTAATTGATATTTATTTGCTACTTATAAAGTATATTCCTTATTGACATAAATTACAACTTCTTTATTGCATTTTAATTTAAAAATACCAATTACATTTCATTCAACGCATTCTTTCGTTCTTCAACCATTGATTTAAATTGGGTATGATCTTCATTCCATTGTTTCATCAATGTTTCTTCATAACCAACAATAATCCACGGGTATTTTCCCCTAATAAACTTCGATACCTCATCAACCTTCTGTTCCGTAAAAAAGCTAAGGGTGAATACTATTCCTGAATCAATACATACTTTTAACTGGTTTTCATTTCGACTTCCCCGAATCAAATGTTTGTAAATCCAAACTATTTGGTTGATCGGGATAATTGTTAAACTCATAATACCCGGCTTAATAATCCACGAATCGGTTATTGTAATATCAGATGTCTGATAAGCTACTGATTCATTTAATTCCCGATCAATACTGTTTTTAACCTGATCAACATCGCCAAATTGAGCTAAATATTCATAATATAATCTCTTTGAAGGATTAACCAGCGAAATAAACTGACGGAAGAAAAATAATGCAGTTAATAAATACAACAGGATAACTATCGTGATCACAATAAAACGTAATGTCAAATTATCACAAACAAGCATATTAGGATAGAGCTCTGCTTTCAAGGTTTCCAAATCAACATCTGATTTGGTTGCTAATTGTTTTAGTGCTTTCTTTGCTTCGTACTCCAAGGTTTGAATTTCACCTTGCAACTTCCAAGTATCTTTGTTCAGATTTTTCCGAAAAAAATCCAATGGGGCGGTGAACACTAGATTTTTCCCTTGGAAAGGTACCACAGCATAGATTGCTTGTAATTCGCCCCGATAGGATACTTTTTCACCAATTTTTAAAATATCATTTTTGGAAACCGAAATATAAACCATATGCTTTAACGGCTTTAATTTGGCATCATTCAACGGATCGCTGACTGTTAATTTCTTTGCCGGACTATAAGTCACAATAATTTTTGGCAACAGATAATACATCCCAACAGAAAAACTGAAGAAGAGTATTGCCGCTACTATTAATCTGAGTATGATATTTTTCTTCACTTGACGGTCGATAAAATTCTCCACCATTTGTTACTCCTCCAACGAATGCTGTTTTTGTTGTTTTTGTTGTTTATCTTTATAAAATTGAAATCCAATCGCTCCGGACATTCCTGCATAAAATGTCAGATTTGCAATCATTTCAAACTAAAACCTTTATGTTCGGTAACTACCGAAGAACGCGTAGACTTGATCAAAATACCTACTTTTGATAGGTGAACCAAATATCCCCAAACTCCGGAATAACCGGTTTCCTCTTTTAATAATCGATCTGTTAATTGTTGCGGATCTACGTTTGGATTCATACCACTCTCAATATACACTTGTTTTACAAACGTATTTTATGTGCCCTGCACATGTATGCAAAAGACTGCAACACCGGCTAAAACACAAATAATAGTTCCTAGATGCGAGACAACATAATACTCCCGTCAAAATACCGGCGCCAACAGCAACAATGTTGCTAAAACCGGACGGCATAATGTAACTGATGATACTTCCGACTAATAAAGCTATAACCGGAATTACAATTAACAGGCCAATAATCTTTAATAAATTTTGCACAGATTGATTCAAACCGAACAGCTCCTCTTTATTGCAAATATAAGTTATTGTCAAATTAATAATATTAAAATATGATGCTCCAGTCAATAGGTTAGAGAAAAATTAATAAAAAAAAAAGGAATCACATGAAACCCAGTCTAATCAATCCATTTGTAACAATTCGTTTAATGATACATGTCCAGAATGATGTAATTATTCAAATCGCAGTTACTTTTAATGTTTTTGCATTTTCTTGCAACATAACAATAACCGCCAGGATAATCGTTAATGCTAAAACCATCACAGCATTCCTCTGTTTCAACAAGTCTTACTTTGACTTCCTTCTCCCAAAAATCATAAATATCTCTTCCCTCTATCAAGCTTATTCCCAGATGGGTATCCACAATAAAAACAGTTGACCGAGAATCTAATAATGCTTTGATTTCGTTACTTCCAATAACATCTATTTCCTCTAATTCTAATGTTATGTTTGAATTATCTTTCTTCTTTTTTAGATAATATATTGTTCTTCCATTGACATCTTCTTTTTTCATCTCTACCTCCGAAAAACAAAAACTGGGATCATCATAAATCCCAGCATAATCCAATTAATCCTTCTTGAACAATTTTAGAATTCGCGCCGCAATAAGTCCGGCCGAGTAAGCGCCGTTAATTGCTACCGTCGCCACCGGAACGCCTTCATCCATCTGGACAATTGACAAGAACGAATCAACCCCGCGCATCGCTGCCGATCGCACCGGTACACCAATTACAGGCAGTGGTGTCAGCGAAGCTACCATTCCCGGAAGGTGCGCGGCTCCTCCTGCTCCGGCGATGATCACCTTAATTCCTCTGTCAACCGCCGTAGTTGCATAGTCACGGACACGCTCCGGAGTCCGATGCGCTGAGGTGATCGCTACTTCATAGCCGATCCCGTTCTCCTCAAGTGCCCGCGCTGCCTCACTCATCACCGTAAGGTCGGAGTCACTCCCCATCACAATTCCCACTTCAACTTTTGGACTAGAGTTATCGTTCAACAAGTACACCTCTTCATTTAGCTTTAATTTTTATTTTACGAATTGCCCGCAAGGCTTTTGCTTCAGCCAAATCGGTATCTTCCGCTAAAACAGTAATATGGCCAAGCTTTTTGCGTTTATCGGTGTTCTTTTTATTATACAAGTGGACAAAAACGTCTTCTTCAAGCATTGCCTCTTCGAGACCAGCTACTTCATAGGTACCCTGAACCTTACCATCACCCAGAATATTAACCATTGCACATGGGGTGATCAACTCCGTTGATCCTAAAGGCAATCCTGCTAAAACCCTAATTAATTGCTCATACTGGGAAGTTTTACAGGCCTCAATTGTATAATGCCCTGAATTGTGAGGACGTGGAGCGATCTCATTGATATAGATCTGATCATCTTGAGTTAAAAACATCTCAATACAGTATAAACCATAATCATTTAATGTTTCGAGAACTCCTTGAGCAACCTCTTTAGCCTTCATGGCAACTGTTTCACTGATCCGTGCAGGTACTCTGGTTAAGTATAAGATTCCATCCTGATGTTGATTCTCGGCTACTGGGTAAAACCTAGTAACTCCATTTTTACCGCGGGCAGCTAAGATCGAAATCTCCATCTTAAAATCAATATGCGCTTCAGCCATCAGGTGCAGACCTTTGAAAGCCTGAAACGCTTCTTCAACATCAGCCTGATCTTTTAAAAACCAATATCCTTTTCCATCATAGCCACCAGAACAGGTTTTTAAAACCAACCGTCCTTTATTCTTCAGTAAATTAAGCACATCTTCCTTACTGTTAACCGGCCAAAAATCCGGAACCGGTAATCCTGCTTCTTTTAAAAGCGTCTTTTGGATAAATTTATCTTTAATTTTTTGGAGTGTACTTCCTGAAGGACAGACAACCAGACCTTCTTCCTCCAACTCACACAGAATATCAGCATCAATCTGTTCAAATTCGTAGGTCAAAATATCAGTATTAGCTGCTAACTCCCGTACTGCTGCAGCATCTGAAAATTGAGCGACAATCTGATGATCGGACACCTGCCCCGCAGGACTGTTGGGAGCTGGATCTAAAATCCAAATCTCGTAACCCATCCGTTTCGCAACCATTGCCAACATCCGACCCAGTTGACCACCACCGACAACTCCAATCCTGGCAGGTGGATTTAATACTTTTAACTCTCTTGGTGCCAACATCTTCACTCCTACACTCTAGTACCGTTATAGACTCGACATTGCTAAAATAACATAGCGGTATTTGAATGTCAATAAACAAATACCTACAAATACATTAACTACTGGCACTCCCGTAGCGTTTCAAACCATGCTCCCAAACAGTATGACATAACCATTAGGAAATTATCGACAATTACAATTGAAAACCAGGACCAGGCAATTGCCATGACGAAGAATGAAGGACTTTAAAACAAATTGCCTATTTGGTATATTTTGGACATACTTATAAATATAACAATTCTTTATTATAATTGTAATTATATTGCAAGGATATGAGGCGATGTTTGCAGCCTTCCCCGTGCCTTATGCCTTACAATAAAAGGAGTTTTCTAATAACAAAAGGAGTTGGTTGAGATGAAAAAGTTGACTTGCGCTGTCCTTATTTTAATTCTGACGTTGCTCCTAGCCTTCACCGGCTGCGGCGGGGGAAATAGCAAAGGCAAAGGCAATGACAATGGCGGAGGCGAAGAAACACCAAAAACACCAGAAACACCAGTTTACACCGTGACTTATGATGGCAATGGTAACACTAGTGGAACCGTGCCGGTGGATTCCAACACATACAAGACCGGAGATACCGTGACTGTTCTTGACGCTACGGAAGATCTAAAGAATGACTGGAAGTCTTTTTATTTGTGGAACACACAACCAGACGGGAGTGGGACCGACTACTGGCCGGGGTCGACTTTTACTATGGGGACCAGTAATGTGATCCTTTATGCGCGGTTTTCTTGTTTCGCTGCGGGGACTTTGGTGAGTACGCCGCGGGGATTTGTCAAAATTGAAGATTTAGTGATCAATGATACGGTTTATAGTTATGATTTGGAACAAAAAACAATTGTTGAGGCCAAAGTAACTAAAACATTTATGTATACCGTAGATCAAATATATACTGTTAAAGTTGACAGTGATACCATTAAGGTGACCGGAGAACATCCTTTTTATGTAATTGGTAAGGGTTGGGTAACGGTTAAGGACCTGCAAAGCGGCGATCGGTTATTGAAAAAGAATGGTCAATTCTCCACAATCGATACAATCACTCTTGATACTGAACCTGTAAAAGTTTACAATATCAGCGTTGATCAAATGCAAAATTATTTCGTAACACCAGGAGAGTATTTGGTCCATAATAAAGCATAATAACTTCGATGTTTTTACCGACCTTTTAGTCAAAAAGTACATGAGTCCTTCACTGGACCATGTACTTTTTTTACTGATGACTACAATAAACCACATTTGCCCATTATAATTAGTAGGCAAACCGTTAAAAGCTTAATAGGATTTTTCCAGTTCAATGTTGAATATATAGATTGTATTTTACCTTTTCCGAAGGGAGTTTAGCATGAATTACAACAATGAGATTCGGAAACACCGAACAACCACAGTTACTTTAACGGTTCTTCAAGATGACAACACTCCTTTAGCCAATCAAGAGGTAGTCATCGCCCAGACTAAGCATCAGTTTTTATTTGGCTGTAATGGTTTTGAGCTGATCCCGTTTGTAAACAATGAGCTGCAGGAATCCGAACTGGACAAGGCTCATCAGTACAACGAACTATTCTTAAATCTCTTCAATTTTGTAACTCTCCCGTTTTATTGGGGACCATTTGAACCAAAACAAGGTCAGCCGCAAACTGAAAGGATCAAAACTACCGCCAAATGGTGCCAAGAGCAAAACTTACTGGTTAAGGGCCATCCCTTAAGCTGGCATACCTTAGCTCCCGAATGGCTTTTACCAATGAGTACTCAGGAGATCATTGATGCTCAAATAAAGCGAATCAAAAGAGAGGTTACCGATTTTCAGGGTTTAATCGATATCTGGGATGTAATCAATGAAGTAGTGATCATGCCAATCTTTAATAAGTATGACAATGGCTTAACCCGGATCTGTAACCAACTGGGGCGGATCAACACGATTAAGATGGTATTTGAAGCCGCTCGCGAAGCTAACCCCCGGGCAACACTGCTACTGAACGATTTTGATCTTTCTCCGGCTTACGATATTTTGATCGAAGGTTGCCTCGAAGCCGGAATTAAAATTGATACAATCGGCATCCAATCCCATATGCATCAGGGTTACTGGGGTGTTGAAAAAACATTAAGGATTTTAGAGCGTTTTGAACGGTTCAACCTCCCAATCCATTTTACTGAAACGACCATAATTTCCGGCCAATTAATGCCACCAGAATATGATGACTTAAACGACTATCAGGTAACCGAATGGCCAACTACTCCGGATGGTGAAGAACGCCAGCTTGAAGAGGTGTTATTACACTACAAAACCCTCTTCAGCCGTCCTTTGGTGCAGGGAATAACTTGGTGGGACTTCTCTGATGATCAATGGCTTCATGCGCCATGTGGCTTGATTCGTAAAGATGGTTCCCCGAAACCTGCCTATCAAGAATTACTAAAATTGGTCAAAGGCGAATGGTGGTTGCCCCCTACTAAATTTGTAACCGATCAGGAAGGCCGGATTAAACTGGACGGTTTCTTTAGTGACTACAAACTGAGTTATTCTGGTAAAGAATCAACCTTCTCATTAGAAGCGGAAAATTCCCAACCAGTTATTAAACTAAAATAAAGAGTGGAGGAGTACAATGAAACAATCAAAGATTTTTCTGGGGTTACTGCTAACCATAATGGTCCTTGGCAGTTTAATTGGTTCAAATCTAGGGACAATTACTGCTGCGGCCACTAACCAAGAACCCACCTTGCGGCAACTGGCCGAACAAAAAGGAATTAACATTGGGGCTGCTGTTTTCTCCTGGGGATTAACCGGTGATTTTGACAATGGCGCTTACGCTACAACGCTTGCCAAAGAGTTTAATATGCTGACCGCTGAGAATGAAATGAAGTTCGACGCACTCCAACCAATCGAAGGCTATTTTGACTTCAGTAATGGCGATGCAATTGTCGATTTTGCACAGAAGAGCAAGATGAAAGTCCGCGGTCATACTTTGATCTGGCACGAACAACTTCCGGCCTGGGTAAAGAATGGCACTTGGGATCGCCAATCTCTACTGGCGGTAATGGAGAACCACATTTCAACCGTTGTCAGCCATTACCGTGGCAAAGTTGCTTATTGGGACGTAGTTAATGAAGCAGTCTCCGATCAGGTCCCCCATAAACTCCGTGATACGATCTGGTCGCAACATATCGGTCAGGATTATATTGACCGGGCATTTCATGCCGCTCATAAAGCAGACCCCGATGCCAAACTGTTCTATAATGATTATGGTGCTGACGACTTCAACTCTAAGGCTACCGCAATCTACGAGATGGTTAAAGGAATGTTGGAACGGGGCGTGCCAATCCATGGTGTTGGATTCCAGATGCATATTGATACCACAGGAATCTTTTATTTCTCTGAAAATATGAAACGCTTCACCGACCTGGGGTTAGAAGTACATATTACCGAGATGGATGTCCGGATCCCTACCCCTGGGGTTAAAACAACTCTGGCTAACCAAGCGGAAGTCTATTATCAAATCTTCTCCGAGTCATTAAATAATCCGAAGATAACCTCCATCGTCCTCTGGGGCTTCACTGACAGGCACACTTGGATCCCCAAGTATGCTCCATACGGAGCCGGTTTTGGCGAACCATTAATCTTCGATGTCAATTACAATAAAAAACCAGCCTATTATTCGATCCAGGAGGCTTTACAGAAATAACACTTTAACAACCAAAAAAGCTGGCTTAATGCCAGCTTTTTGGTTGTTGGTATCTCTGCTCAATCGTCCGGATCATCCTTAATAAAACTTCATTGATCGGCGTGGCCACACCATATTGTTTCCCCAGTTCAACCACAGTACCGGCAAAGATCTCCACCTCGGTCTTCCGGCCCGCTTCAACATCTTGCAACATTGAGGTTTTGCCTTCCGGTGACAGGCCATTGATGATCCCGGCAAAACTCCGGATATCAGCTTCAGTCAGATTGATACCTGCCTTTTGGGCAATCAACAACACCTCGCGCGCAGCATTCTCCATCAGTTCCCTGGCTTCAGTTATCCGCTGGAAGACACCATACGGCGCCCTTAAAATTGCCGATGTCTGGTTGATTCCGACATTCATCATAAACTTCCACCATAATTGTTGCAACATATCCTCCGGAATCTGATACGGGATCGCCGCACGGTCAAACAAATCTTTAACCAGAACAACTTTTGCTGAATATTCGCTGTTTTTTGCTTCACCAAAGACGATCTTTCCCAAAGTGGAGCAGGTAGTAACAGTCCCTTCCCGGACTGCATCAGTACCCACTACAAATGAATACAGCAATTTGTCCATCCCGTATTCGCGCCCGATAATCTCTTCACTGGTGATCCCGTTCAACAAAGAAAGAATTATCGTTTCAGAACCAACGAACTTCCGGATTGCCTGAATACTCTCCGACAGATGGTGTTGTTTTACCGCAATGATAATAAGATCTGCCGGTTCTGCAGGACTATCAGGTAAGATATAATTGAATTGATAAGCCCGCCCATTGATTGTGATTTCATTCTGTTGGTAACGCTGCAACCGTTCTCTGTCAACAATTACCGAAAGACACTCCGGATCATAGTTATGAAGCTGGGCGGCATAAATACTCCCAATCGCCCCCAAACCAGAAAGATAAACTCTTTTGATTGGTTTCATTTCGCTCCCCCTTTATTAGAATCAAGGTTATTTCAACAAGCATACATACGGTTCAGTCTCTTTCCCCTTTCCTGTCAATGCCAGTTTACTTGATACCAAATATAAAGCCGGACGGACACCATAACCTGCCTCTGATACAAAACTTGAAGCAATAGTGCCTTCAGTAGTTACAAATAAGGTTTCACATGAGGTCGAACTTCTGGGCGTAACCAGCCACCAACCGGCATAATTTCCGCGATAAATCTTAAGATTATCACGTTCGGCAGCTTCCGAAGTTAAAGCGGCTTTTAACTTCCAACCGCGGTCTTCGACATAATCAACCACTTCTTTAATCGAGAGTAAAAACACCCGATCTTTGACATTTTTAAAATAAGCCTTATCGTAATTGGCAATCGCCTGACGCGCTCTGGGAGTGTTCCGATCCCATGCGTACAACTCCGTTCCTCCCTGGTACTCACTTTGATCGCTCACTGACAACAGAATACGACGGGTAACAGGCTTAATCAGATTCAACTCTTCACTGCTAAAATTATAAAGAAATCCCGGTTCATCATCATACGAATTGGTCCGGTAACTGCCCGAAATTGCATTAGCCGACGGAGGCGCGCTTGAATATTTCACTCGCTTCTCACTACTGTTAAGCCAATCGCGCAAACTAGACCAATACCAATTATTACTCCCCTTCATCTGCCGCAGTTCTTCAGCAGAATAATCCATATAAACCGCAGAGTAATCTTTTCGAGTATCAAACTTTCTGCCGTGACTGGACTGGTTAAAAGCACCACTTTGAGCAGCGCTGAACGGCTTGACGGAGATTATTTTTGTAGCAAACAGCAAGGGCTTCCCGTCTTCATCGATATTAATAACCCGCCAATCGATCGGTTGTCCGTTGTAGTTACCAAATCTGATATAATCCCCTACCTTCAGTTGAATACTAATATTATCAACTTCTACCGCTGATGGTGGTTGGACTGGAAGCGCAGGCTGAGCTTTTGGCTCAACTACCGGCGCCGGAAGTTCCGGTATCCGGGGTTGTTGGACCGGAGGTTGCGGCTCTTCCGGCTTAACTTCGGATCCGGCTTTTGGTAATTCCGGAGAATCATCATTTCTACCAGTAGCCAACCCGACCTCTTGCTCTTTCATCCCAACATCATCTACCTGAACCGGCACATTATGACCACTCGGTTTTAAATACAGCAAAGCCAAAATCCCAAAAACAAACATTGAAACCATCATTCCCAAAGCCAGATACTTCCAATGTTTGTGAGAATGCGACGGGACTGCGGCAGGTGGTGTCATTTGATAATTGTCTTTCTTATCCTTACTGCTTCGTAATTTGATTACTGTTTCTTTTAATTGTTCAATATGTTTGTCGATATCCGGCGTCAAGGCATCCAACCAGTGGGTTGAATACAGAAAGTATTCCATCGACTTGGTTGGTAAAACATTTTCAATCCGAAACGGAATAATAATCACATTTTTATTTACTGCACGTTCAACTTCTCTTAATACTTGCTGCGAACGATTAGCTGCCGCCGAGAAGACCAAAACCATTATTTTGGCTTGAGCGATCGCTTCGACGATCGCTTCCCCCCATTCAACGCCAGGTAAAACGTCCCGCGGCGCAATCCAGCACCTAATCTGTTCAGATTCCAAGGCGTTACAGATTGCATCGGCAATCTTTTTATCTTTGAATGAATAGGAAATAAAAACATCATGACTCATTAATATAACTTACCCCCAAAACCAATTTAAAACACTGCAGGAAATCCTGATTATTAGCAGAATTAACCCATTAAAAGGTGATCGTTTCGCTATTAAATAACTTGGTATTTTTTATATTATAACAGATTACAAAGATATTATCTTACATTTTCAAGAAGGAAATTGTCAGTAATTTGGAGGATCAGATGCATCCCAGATTAAAAACAGTCGCGATTATACTGCTAACGCTTCTCTATCTCCTCTGTTATCAGATTCAAGCTTGGGGAGAAGTAACAATAACTGATATCAAGTCTTGGAACCATCCTTTAAAAGAAGTATTCCGGAAGTACAACATTACCGTTGACAAAGTCCAACTCCAAAAAGACTTAACTTTATTCTCGGTCAAGCTTCCCCATAATTCTCCACTGGAAGATCAGGCATACTTTGAGGAGATGCTATTAGCTGTTGCCAAAGAAAATGAATATTGGAACTTTATAATCAGTGATCCGTCCAAACCTCTGACCGTTAAAATCAGATGTGACTTATATTCGGAAACAATCATCAGTGCCGAATACAGTACCCGGGAAAAGTATTTCCAAAAAACAGTCGAAGTACACCGGTGGAAGATCCCCCAAATCGTCAGTAAGCATCTGGGAACAAAAAAAACCGCTCCGACCATACTGTCTGTCAAAGAAGTATTCGGCCGGCGCTATTATTTAATTAAAAATCCGGATGACGTTCAATCCAGTGAAAAACCGTTGTTTTCTGAAGCTGTATACGGGATTGATGTTTTAACTGGCTCGTTCTTTATCTGGCATCCTGCAAAAAATATTCCGTTGCCATATAGTAAGTATTTACCTGATTTTAAGACTGAACAAGGGCTTTTAAATTATTTTTTAGTCCAAGCCTGCCGTCAGGGTTATCCGGAAGTGGTTAAAGGCTTGCTCTTTCATCGAGCTGATATTAACCATCAAAACGAAGACGGTCAAACACCGCTGCATCAGACTTGTTGGACCGAACACCGCCAGATTGTTGAGTTATTGATTAATAATGGTGCTAACCTAAACATTCAGGACAAATACCGGCGAACTCCGTTGCATATTGCCTGTTCAGCTGAGCAGATTGCAATTGCGCAGTTATTGATTGAAAAAGGGGCCAATATTAACGCCATCGACCGCAACAATGATACTGCCTTGGTTGCTGCTATTGAAAACCACAAAGTTAACGTGGCCAAAATGCTGATTGACAATAACGCTGACGTTAATCTGCAATGCCGGGATGGAAATGCCGCTTTGCACCGGGCCTGTGAAGAAAAATACCTCGATTTGGTTGTTTTGCTCCTTAAAAAGGGCGCCAAACTCAATCTAATCAATGACCGGGGAGAGACCCCGTTACATACTGCCAGCCTTAATAACTCATTAGAGATTATTAAAATCCTGATCAATAACGGCGCTAATCCTAAAGCCAAAGATAACAATGGGGCAACTCCATTACATAAAGCCTGCCATCTGGGAATAATTGAGATCATTGACTATCTGCTTGAGCAAAAGATCGACATCAACTGCCAAACAAACAAAGGCAAAACACCATTATCCGAGGCTTACCGCAACCGCCATTTTAAGCTGATTGAACATCTCTTAAACCGGGGCGCTAATCCGGACATTCAAGATAGCGATGGGAAAACAATTCTTTATGAAAGTTGCGAAAGAAGTAATCTTAAATTAGTAGCTTTATTGTTGGCAAAAGGGGCTAATCCCAATATCCGCACTAATAACGGCCGAACCGTCCTACATCTTGCCAGCGAAAAAGGGGATTTTGAGCTTTTGAAGCTTTTATTAGCCAAAAACGTTGATGTTAATACCCAGGATAATCAGGGCAAAACGCCACTCCATATCAATGCTTCTCAATTAAACAACCTCGAGCTTTGTGAATTACTGATCACGCAAGGAGCAGATCTTAATCTAACCGACCACCATGGCAGAACAGCCCTGTTAATTGCCTGTGAAGCCGAAAATAAGCAAACCGCACAGCTATTAATCAAGAAAGGCGCCAATGTTAATCTCCCGGCCAGGAATGGAAAGACGCCCTTACATCTTGTTTCCTGGAATGGGAATCTTCAATTAGTTGAATTATTAATTGCAAATGGGGCGAACCTAAACGCTGTTGATTGCGACGGTAATACCGCACTGCATTTTGCCTGCAGAAGAAGTCAGCTCGAAGTAGTTAAACTACTTTTAAAAGCAGGTATTGATCCGCAAATAACAAATAATAAAAGGCAAAGCGCCCTGGATGAAGCAATTCGGACCGGTAACACCGAATTGATTACTTTAATCACCAATGGATTAAAAAAGTAATCAGTGTTGTATGTTGTTACCCTTTTCTCCTCTTAGATTACAATTCCTCCATTAGGGCTGATCACCTGTCCGGTAATGAATGAAGCCTGTTCTGAAGCTAAAAACAACGCTAGTTCAGCAATTTCCCTGGGCGTTCCCAGCCGTTGCAGCGGCGTCTTCTGGGCCATCTCCTGCTTGTCGGCAGTGGTGTAGCCGACAAGCATATCGGTTTCAATGATCCCTGGCGCAATACAGTTAACCCTGATCTTTGAAGGTCCAAGCTCTTTGGCTAATGATTTGGTCAATCCAATCACTCCGGCTTTGGCCGCTGCATAATGAGCTTCACAAGAAGCGCCAACCATTCCCCAGATTGAACTGATATTGATGATCTGCCCTTCTTTACGGGGCAACATATATCTTAACACGCTTTGACTGCAATAAAAGACTCCTTTTAAGTTGGTATCACAAACCAGATCCCAATCTTGCTCCGTAAGATCAATAAACAACTTCGACTGAGCCACGCCGGCGTTATTAATTAACAGATCGATCGTTCCAAACTTCGCCACACCGGCATTAACCAGCGCATCAACCTGCGGCCGGACCGTCACATCTGCCTGACCGATCTCTAAGGAATGATTGAATTGTTCTTTTAAATCCTGGAGCGGTTTTAACTTATCAGGGGCTAAATTACGGACATTGGCAATCACATTCCAACCATTACTAACAAAAACTTCTGCCAGCGCCAGCCCAATCCCCCGAGCCGCCCCGGTAACCAACACCGTCTTTTTCAAAACTCAAATCCTCCTAAAGCTTTAATCCCAATCATTATTTACTCATATACTTCCCTAACAACTCAATCACTTCTTCAATCTTCTCATCTCCGTGACCTGCTTCAAAAGCCTGTTTGACACAGCTCTTCACATGCTGCTCCAAGATCATCAGATTAACCTTCTTAAGTTGGGCTTCGACCGCCAATACCTGTTTTAAAACATCAACACAATAACGTTCATCCTCAATCATCTTGATGATCCCCTCAATCTGCCCTTTGGAAGTCTTCAGAAGATTGAGGACCGGTTGCCGGTTACTGTTTATCAAATCAATCACCTACACATTAATATTGATCACTGCAGTTTGTAGCTGGGCTCAAGATTAACTTTTTTCAGCCGTAAAGAGTTATAAATGACATTGAGTGAACTTAGCGACATTGCCGCTGCACCAATCATCGGATGCAACAGCCCCAGGAACGCTACAGGAATCGCAATGGCATTATAAATCCATGCCCAGAAATAGTTCTCCTTAATCTTCCTGAAGGTCGCTCGGGAGAGCTTGATTGCCACAATAACACCACTTAGTTCACCCCTGACCAAAGTGACGTCAGCTGCCTCAATGGCAACATCCGTCCCGGTACCAATTGCAATCCCAACATTGGCTTGTTTCAAAGCGGGAGCATCATTGATCCCGTCACCAACCATTGCTACAATACCATATTGCTGTTGCAGCCTTCGGATCTCTTCGACCTTGCCATTGGGTAATACTTCGGCAATCGTATGGCTGATCCCTACCTTATTACTGATCGCCATTGCCGTCTGCAGATTATCACCGGTAAGCATTGCTGTCTTAATTCCCATCTTTTCAAGCTCGGCAATTGCTGCTACCGAATCTTCTTTCAGCGGATCAGCAACCGCTACAATCCCAATTAACACATTGTCGCGCGCGATCATCATTACTGTCTTCGCTTCCGCTTCCAGTCTGCTCAATTCCGCTTCACCGGCACTGAAATCAATCTGATTGGCCTCCATCAACTTACGGTTACCAACCAGTATCTTCGCTCCGTCAACCGTCCCTATCACTCCCATTCCGGTAACTGCTGTAAACGCTGCGACCGTTCCCAAACTGACCTTCCGGTTCCGGGCATGTTCAACCAGCGCAGCAGCCAATGGGTGTTCGGACCCGTTTTCGATTGTCCCCGCATAATATAGTAATTCTTCTTCGGAAATATTGCCTTTTGTGATTAAATCAGTAACTTCCGGCTTACCTTTGGTTATTGTTCCGGTCTTATCAAACGCAATCACCTTTAAATCCTTGAGATTTTGGACTGCCTCGCCATTCCGAATCAAGATCCCTCTTTCGGCGCCAACCCCGCTTCCCACCATCAACGCCGTCGGAGTTCCCAATCCTAAAGCACAAGGACAGGCGATTACCAATACTGACGTCGCGGTGATAAATGCTAATGCTAAATGTGACAGATGGGGATTAACCCAAGGCAAATAGTGGGCTGCCCAATTAATAATTTGTAAATAAAACTCCGGAAAGAGCAAAAACGATATTAAATTCACTATTGTCAGGAGAATAATCACTGGAACGAAATAACCGGTAACCCGGTCGGCAAACTCCTGGATCGGTACCTTACTTCCCTGACACTCTTCAACCAACTTGATCACTTGCGCCAAAAACGTATCCTTTCCTACCTTGGAAACCTGAACCTTTAAAAGTCCTTGCTTATTAATGGTGGCGCCAATAACCGCATGGCCTTTCTCCCGTTTTACGGGCATCGACTCTCCCGTTGCCATTGACTCATCAACCAAACTACTACCATCAATCACAATCCCATCCGTAGGGATCTTCTCCCCTGGGCGAATGACCATGACATCTCCGACTTGTAAATCTTTAACCTGGAACTCATGTTCCACCCCGTCCACCAAAATCTTTGCCGTCTTGGCTCCCAGTTGGACCAACTTTCTAATTGCCTGTGACGCTTTCCCTTTAGCCCGTGCTTCCAGGTATTTTCCGATCAGATGAAAGGTGATGATCATCGCTGCCATATCAATAAAGGAATGCATTGGAATGAAAAAACCCACTAAGCCAATTAAATATGGCGGTAATGAACCCAAAGACACGAGCACGTCCATATTGGCACTCCTGTTAACAAGCGCCCGCCAACTGGCTTTATGGATTGGCATTCCAATAATGAAAATAACCGGAAAGCCCAAGAGCACCGTCATGGTATAATAACCAGGGATATGGGTGCCAAACATCTCAATCAGCATCAGTGTCATAATTACCGCTGTAAATCCTATTGACCACAGCATCTTCCGCTTGGCCTGTAACAACTTCACCTCATTTTCATCAACCATCACAACAGTTTCATCATTTAAAGTGAGTTCAAATCCCAAAGTTTCACCCTGCTTCTTGATGGCCAGCAACCCGGTCCGGGCCGGATCATATTTAACTATGGCTGTTTCGGTTGCAAAATTAATTGTAGCCGAGACTACTCCATCGAGTTGATTTAACATTTGCTCGAGACGGTTGGCGCATGCTGTACAACTCATTCCGTTTACTTTCAGATTTAACGTTGCTGTTTCTTTAGTATCATCCATTACTAAACCGGCTCGATATCCTAAGTTGTTAATCAATTCAATCAACTCTTGCGCATTGGTCTTAGTGGCATCAAACCGGATATCCGCTTTTTCGGTGGCAAGATTAACAGTGGCTGTTACAACCCCATCTTTATCCTGCAGTTTTTTAGCTATATTAGCTGCACAACCACTACAGGTCATACCTTCGATGTTCAGTTTTACTGCTTGGACCTTATCACTGTTTCCCATTTCAAAAACCCCTTTCATAATCCTACCCCCGGCAGGGGAGGGGTATATATAGATTATACCATTCGCTTTGTTATTAGTCAAACAAGGTTGCTACCAATCTTTTCACTTAAAGGCTGGCGACCATTTTTGGCAGTTAATATTATGTTGCAATTCCAAACAAATATACCCTTACCGAAACTCAGGGCCATACTAAAACAAAATCTAATTACTATCTTTTTTTAATCTTTTAAATTATTATTAAAGTAGATATTTTAAACACTTGATAACAAATTAGTGATTTACTGAGCTCTTGACTATTAAGTTAAAGCAAAATGGTTATTTTACCTTTAATCCATTCTTAAAATTGGAGATTAATATGGTAAAGATGAATATCAATGATCTGTATACGGATACAGATGTTAATACCGGTGAGAATATCTATTATTGGGACAGCAGTTTGGAAAAACCTTATAATGGAGTAGTTGTTGATCATTTTAAAGGAGTCTTATCATGGGAATTTGAAGTAAAGGATGGTTTTAAGACTGGGATTGAAAGGAAGTATTATGATACCGGTGAATTAATGGAGGAAAATATGACAGATCATAATACTATTGACGGGATAGCAACAGAGTTTTATAAAAACGGCAACATAAAAAGCATTAGTATTGTTATCCGTAATGTATTTATTGATACTATCTCCTATGATGAATTAGGGAACAAAGTTGGTAAAACATCAATAGCTGAAAGTGATATCAGTTATTCTCTGATTAAAGACAAAATTGATGAATACCGAGAGAAATATCACATTGATAACTAATATCATAAGCAATTTAATTTCCCACCAGTTTGAAAAAGGCAGATTTTTATTAGAATATTTTTGTCAATATAAATCCATTTAACTCAAGTTATTACTGTCTTATTTCCGCATATTTTTCCTTAATCAATAAACTGCATTACTGCGTTAAATCAGAATGAAAGACAGAAAGTAAATTATTCTAATTTTATTAAAACCAGCATTATTTTTAAATTAATATCTTTATTTTTTTATTTTTTTGAAATAATATATAAAAGTAAACATTTAATATCTTATGTTAATTTTTATATTTTTTAGGAATTTCTTACATAATCTAATTACTTTTTGAATTTGGGAGCAACTATGAAGCCAGAAAAGCAACGAATAGTCAACTCACTAAAAGCTGCAGAACCGGAAGAAGTTCACAAAATTTTCAAAAACCCAGAGGCATATAATTGCTTAAGTATGCATAGCCTTGGATTTCCTACTTATTTGAAATGTATCAAAGCTTTATATCCCGAATACAACCCGAAAACACCGGCCGAGATGGAGTCACTACTGCAAAATATTCATCAACAATATCAAGCCGGTAAGGAGACCGAAACCAACACCAAAGCCAAAATAGTGATTGCAATAATTTCAAATCACGAAGCCTTTAAAAAATGCTTGGGAAAAAATGAACTTCCTGAAGAATGCTTAAATCTTTGTAACAAACAGTATGAGTTTACAAAAACGCTGTTTAAAATTAAAAAAGCATGCGAACGTTATGACAGCCAATTAATTCAGGGTTTATTCGACTCTAACCCTGATTTATTCCTTTCTTGTTTAACCTATAATTACATGACGAGAGAGGAATACTATTTGTCCAATAAGGTAATAAAGAAGCTACAGGAAAAAAATGTCAATGAGATTTATAGTGATGATAAAAACTTTGTCTTAACTCTACTGGCCCAAAACTGGAAACTTTATCAAGATCCCATAGAGCTGTATCGAAGCTTGGAACAATTATTAAAACAGGATTTCAATACTAATGGTCTTGTAAAAAAATGCTTTACATATTCGAATATTAAGTGTCAGAAAGATTATATAGAGGCTGGCTTTCAAGCCGCAATAGAATTTCCGGAAGAGGGTAAAAAGATTTTAAAAACAATGCAAGAATTAAATCCGTTTATGTATAATATCCGTTATAAAAAATTAGATACTGATACCAAAAGAATAATTGCCGCTATCAAAGACGGGACCTTCAATGGGCCAAACAGTCCTTCCATGAAAGATAACAACGGTTCAAATATTGGTAGTGGCAGAAGGTAAACATCGAAAATTTAGTCTTTTTCAGTAATGTTTTTCTGATCATGCAGCAAAATTTTATTATTTAAATATTCTTTACCTCAATTATTCTGAATTTTATTTAAAACATTAACGTTGACCATTCCAGATATTATGCTAAAATAGAAATTAATATTATTCTTCAATCCTTCAAAAATCTTACATATTCAATTTTGGAGATAATATGAATAACCAAAAAAAGCAGCTAATTGCCTTATTGAGATCTGCAAAACCTGACGAAATTCAGAAAATTTTAGAAAACAACCCATTAGCTAAGGATTGTTTAAACATTCATAGTCTTGGTTTTCCTACCTATTATAAATGTGTCACCACATTGCATCCGGAATATAGCCCTACAACACTAACAGAAATGCAATCGCAGCTCAATCATATTTACCAGCAATATAAAAATAATATTATAAGCGAAACCAATGTTCGAGCAAATTTGGCAATTTTAGCATTGAATAACTCCAATTTAAAACTTTATAAAGAATGTCTGGATAAAAAATTACTCAGTGAAGACTGCGACAAATTCTGTAAATCCCAGTATGATTTTGCGAAAGTCTTTCTGACCATTAGAAAAGCCTATAAAGATTATAAAGACAAAGATAAAGACAGTGACAGAACGGAGTTACTGAATTTATTCAAGTCCGAATATCATAAAAAATTAATTCATTCTTGTTTAACCAGTAATTACCTACCAACCAGTGTAGTTAACTTTGTCAACTCCATAAGTCCATCTTCGTTCAAAGAATATCTTGAACAGACAACTAAAGATCAAAAAACTGCTATCAAGACTCTCCTTGTTAGAAACATTGAAACTTATACTACCCCCAAAGAACTGTATGAGAGTCTGGATAAATTATTCCAGGATCCGACTTCCGAAAGATTAGTGCAAAAATGTTTTAAAGAACTAGATCCAGAGTCGCAAAAAAAATACATCAATAATGTCCTAATCTACTTTTCTAAATCAAAAAAACCTGAAGGCATAGAACGATTTGAACGTTTGAATCCTGATCTGTTCAATAAATGTTTAAGCAGTTCACCTCCTAATATCAAAAAAGCAGTCGCAAAAATTGTCAGACCAGACGAATCTTTGATAAAATCAAAATCCAATGAGATGTAACGGCTAATGGAATGATTTAAATATCGATCTCCCATTCGTCGCCAACCTCTTCATAGAGAAAAACCCGGTCAACCGACTGCAGATTGCGGCTAAACCGCTTTAAAACCTGGGGTTTTCCAAAGGTATGCATCGGCACAAACCACTGTGGCCGGACTCTTGCAATAAACTCCAATGCCCCCGACCAGTTTTTCAAACGCGCATCAGCATTACTAAACGCCAGATCAATCCGGTAAGCCTGCAGTTGTTGTAGTGTTTGCTCCCAGATATCCTTGATGAATTCAGCTTCCTGCGGGCTATTCTCTTCCCAGTCCCAATTTGCCAGATCACCGCCAAAATAAATTGTTGTTCCGGCATAGTTGATTAAAAAGGCCACTCCGAGATCATTGCTTGAAAATGCGTGGATTTCCATATCATCCAACTGTAGGGTATCATCAGCATCAATCAGGTATACCGCCTGTCCCGATTGAGGTTTAAGATATGATTCAATCTCTCTGGCAAAAATAAATTTCGTATTAAACCGGGGTTGACCCAGTTGGGCAAAATCCAACTCAAAATGGTCACCATGGCTGTGGGAGGAAAAAAGATAAGTTTTCTTCCCTTCAATCAGACTTTTCACCTTCTGTTTTGCTTCCCGACCGAGCATATTACTGCTGGGATAATCAAAGAGCAACACCCGGTCCGGTAAAGTCAGGACAAAACAATTGTGAAAGATATAATTAACCGTAACTTTAATGATCAATCACTCCTTATCCAGCCTTGATAACAAGTCACATTATATTAACATGAGATTAATTTGTAGTTTCTTCTTTTTGGAACGGATTCTTAACATAATTTGTTACCGCAACCATATCTTCCGAATCAAATTCATAAGTCACTTTGCCGTTATCACTATAAAGCAATAGATTATAGAAACCATATGGCTATGAAATAACACATTCCCATAAATATCTCATGTATTATTCTCCTCTAAATTTTACAAAATCATCTCCATTATTGATTATCAAATAATTACTTTGTTATATCAATCTATAATGTTATTGTCAAGTAACACTTCGAAATCTTATAGTAACTTATCTCAAAGAAAAACCCTGAAACAATAAATATCAATTTATTATTCCAAGGCTTTCTTTGGTCTTATGTATTATTTATTGTATTAATTTTAGCGGGCAACAACAAATATACTAGTTGCTCCAGCCCATTTTGTATCATCGGTTAACGGTACAGCCTGTCCATTCTTCCAATAGACAGCAACATTACCATCAAACCCTGCCACATAAACATCATTACCTGAGACATAGATTGAAGTGGCTCTTGCGTCGTGTTTCCCATTAGTAAGAGGCACCTCCCGACCATTCTTCCAATATTTAGCAACATTAATATCCTCTTCATTACACTCATACCCTGCCACATAAACATCATTACCTGAGACATAGATTGAAGTGGCTCTTGCGTCGTGTTTCCCATTAGTAAGAGGTACTTTCTGACCGTTCTTCCAATATTGGGCGACATCTTTAGTTCCGTTATTCTCATATCCCGCTACATACACATCATTGCCTAAAACATAGATCGACCTGGCACCTGCATCTTGTTCTCCATTAGTAAGAGGTACTTTCTGATTATTCTTCCAATATTGGGCGACATTTTTAGTTCCGTTATTCTCATATCCCGCCACATAGACATCATTTCCAGAGACATAGATTGAACTGGCACTTGCTTTGTGTTTCCCATTAGTAAGAGTTTCTACTTGACCATTCTTCCAATATTTGGCTTTATACAAGTCATATCCCGCCACATAAACATCATTCCCTGATACAAATATTGAACTGGCATATCCAGAACACGTACCACATAAATCTACAACCTGACCATTCTTCCAATATTTGGCAACAAAACGAGTTTCGTTATACTCATATCC
>Ga0209204_1000687_pt1 | contig 35745 bp, 35 predicted proteins | sample AD_JPNMR2_MetaG_FD_184425 | JGI IMG/M metagenome (GOLD analysis project Ga0209204, IMG submission 184425) | Active sludge microbial communities of municipal wastewater-treating anaerobic digesters from Japan - AD_JPNMR2_MetaG (SPAdes) (version 2) | ecosystem: Engineered > Bioreactor > Anaerobic...
CATATCACGTTCAGGGAATACAACAGTATCTACACCAATCAATGTTAAAATCTTTCCATGATCTTCGGAGATAGCTCTAACAATAATCTTTTGCATGCCTATCTCCTTTAAATACAATGCAATAAGAATGCTTGCTGCCATGTCCTGCCCAATGCTGATAACAGCACCGTCAAAATCGCTTATTGCAAGCGATTCAAGGACTTCTCTGTCCGAGGCATCCCCTATTATAGCATGGCTTATAAAATCCTTTGCTCTCTGAACAAGCTCCCTGTCAATATCCATGCCAAGAACTTCACAGCCATTTTCTTCAAGTGCTCTGGCAATATTAAACCCAAAATTACCCAACCCGATAACAAAATATTTTTTCATACACAACCTTTACCCAATCATTATATGATCTTCAGCATATTTGATATTAATGGTTTTTTTACGCATAGTCAATGCTGAAATTAACGTCAACGGACCTAACCTTCCCGTATACATGACAACACACAAAATTATCCTTTCAAGCTGAACTGTCTTTGGCGTTATTCCCATTGAAAGCCCTACCGTACCAAATGCTGATGTTATTTCAAAAAAAGACTGCAAAAATTCCCCCGTGGGCAGTGTTGGTATCACAACAAGAATAAATGTTGCAAAGAAAATAAACAATCCTGAAACTACCACTAATGTAACGGCTCTTTCTACATTATCATAGGCCAGTGCGCGTTCCCATACTGTAATCTGGCGCAATCCTTTTAACCGTGAAATCAGAAACAACCATAATATTGCAAATGTACTTGTCTTAACACCACCAGCAATAGAACCTGGCGAACCACCAATAAACATAAGGAATATTAATACCAGGCAGGTACCTTCACGCAAAGCTCCAATATCTACGGTATTAAAACCGGCAGTACGTGCAGTAACCGACTGGAAAAATGATGCTAACATCTTTTCCTTGAAAGTTAAAGTTTGCAAAATGCCATTATATTCCAGTATATAAAAAAGTAACATCCCTCCAAAAATTAAAATTGTAGTCGTTATTAACACTATTCGTGTATGCAAGGTTAGCTTTTTCCACATCTGCTTTAATCGAAAACTTTTAACATTGAATAATTCACTCATTACTAAAAAACCAATTCCACCAGCAATGATAGCTATCGCTATGCTTATAATAATCACGCTGTTGCCATTATAATCCATCAGGCTATTACTGAATGTGGAAAATCCCGCATTACAGAACGCAGAAACAGAATGAAATATGGAATGCCATACTGCCTGGGTAAATGTAAAACGTTTAATAAACTGTGTAAACAGGATAAGTGCAATCGTTATTTCTATTGTAAACGTATAAATAATGATTTTTCCAAGGATAGTGCGTATGGGGAGTTTTGACACATCACTGTACATATTCTGCAACGTGAAGCGCCATTTAATAGAAACACTTCCGCCCATGAGCGAAAGCAGTGCAACTGAAAATGTCATAATTCCAAGACCACCAAGCTGGATAAGCAAAAGAATAACCAGCTGCCCAACAAAGGTAAAATCCTTTCCTGTATCAAGGACAATCAGCCCCGTAACACACACTGCCGAAGTGGATGTAAATAATGCATCAACAAATGAAATGCCGCCAGTAGTGCATACAGGAAGGCACAGAATACATGCACCAACAAGAATTAATAGAACAAAGCTAAGAAGAACTTTTTCAATTGGCGAAAGATATTCCAGTAGCTTTTTCATAGACTTATAAAATAAGGGTATACAAGAGTATACCCTTTTACCTTTGGGCGCTAGAGGATTTGAACCTCTGACCCTCTGCTTGTAAGGCAGATGCTCTCCCAGCTGAGCTAAGCGCCCTTTGCTAATGCTCAATATCGGTGAGCTTGCTTGATTTAAAATCTATAACATAGCGTGAAGGTATGGTCACTTCCCGCTGGGCTATTGGCGAATACACTTTACGTTCTGCCTGTTTAACCCTTGAAAAAACACCAAAACCTTTTATGGTTACCTTCTCCCCCTTTTGAACCGATACCACAATTTCATCCACAAAGCCATCAACAATCTGTTGCACCACATCACGGGAGATACCATATTTTAGATGCAACCGGGTAATTATTTCATGTTTGGTCAAAAAATACCCCTGTCTGCACAATTATGATGCAGCATTAACCTTCTTTGCCAAACGGGACTTTTTACGTGCAGCTGTCTTCCAGTGTATAATTCCTTTTCGTGCTGCAGTATCAATCTTCTTGACAAACTCCTTAAACAGTGCAGGTACATTTTCTTTGGACTGGCTTTCTAACTGCTTACGCACTTTTTTTTCAGCAGTTCTGATAGATGATTTTACCTGCGAATTTCGCTGCCTTCGTTTTTCGCTCTGTCTGTTCCTTTTTTCAGCTGATTTAATATTAGCCAATGTTACACCCTCGTCACTCTATAATGATTGTTATAATTTTCTTATTGAATTTAATGAATTGGATATAAACAAATTCTATCACAATGTGTCAAGAATTTAATAAAATTTTTCGTAAAAAAAGAACACAAAATACACTCTGCCAAACTTGCTGATTTTATTGCATCAGGCTGCGAAATAAATTTTTATAATAATAATAAATTGTCAAAGAATAATTATTACCTTTATTTTCGCCAATGGCTATTACTTTTGTTTCATCTCGGGTAAAGGTATAGGTTGTAGTTGTACCCTCACTCTGTTTCTGTGGCACACCATATTTTTTTTCAAGCTGGGCGATAGCTCCTGAAATATAATCCTCTGAGGATTTTTGCATATAATCGGTAATAACATATAATTTATTGTTGATAAGCATAAAATCTCTGGTGATGTCACCTGTGACCCTGAGAATGATGACCTTGTCTTTATAATTTTCATCAATGGCAAGGATGTAATTTAGCAATTTATTGGAATAACCCTTTAACTGGCTGAGTGTGTACGTTTTATAGGGCGATGTATGGATATAAGATGCAACTACATCCTTCCTGTCTATCTCCCATTTCTGTATATCCATGGCAACATATGCCCACACCTGAGCTATGACAATAACAAGGCTTAATACCGTGAATAATGATAGTATTCGTTTCATATATAGTTGTGCTCCAGTTACTTAAGACTACATAATGATCTACCCATACCTGGGTTTTAGTACGTTTTTGCAAGCTCCTATAAAAACAATTCCACGATTGCAAGTAACAAATGCACGTTTTGTGACATCTGGTAAATCAGTTAAAGTATTGCCTGATAAACTATTATTGTCAAACATTTTTCTGCAATAGTAATGCGTGAGGGATACGAAGGGTGCCGTACGGCAGCCACGGGCGTGACGGGTGATTGTAGGAGCACATCGTGATGTACCCAAAAGCATCACGGTGAAGCGGAGTATGAAGATAACCATCATGGTGTATATGTGATACCCCGTCACGCCCGTGGCCGAAGGCGAAAGCCTGAGCCCGCAGTAGCCCGACCCCGCCGTGTTGATTGGTGTGTAATATCTGAATATTGTAGGGGCGCATTTCTATGCGCCCCTTTGTTAAAAAAGTGTCAATTGGAGTAGTACGGCGGGGGCACGCCCAAAATAATACAAAATAGACGCAATTCTTTTAATGATGTAATGTCTTTTGTGATAGCATATGTAGCTGGTACTGGTCGCCACGTTTTAATTTATGGCGAAAGTTGGTTGATTCATCGGCAATTATTTTTTTTATATACCTGATATTGCGGTTTATTGCCACCATATAGAGATTGCTGTGAATGCCGTAACGGTTATCAAAATGATACAGGCAGTAGTGCTGGACATTGAGCAGAGTACTTTTCATGCGTTTGACAGTCATGACATAAAAATCAATGGTTTTTCGGATTATATCAAACTCAGTTGTATATCCTGGAATACCAGCTTCTTTGAACTCATAGTATAAAAATAATAGTTTCTCAAGATATTCTCTGTCGGACATCTGCCCCAGTAGATCAGCTGTTCCCATCATGGCTCCTGCTATTTTATGCTCTCGCGAAATAAATTCCATTTCCTCAAACTTTGCCGAAAGACCTGTTGACTGTATGCATAATGCCATAAGGGGAATGTATTCATCATCTATGCCTAATTTTTTATGATTTATTTTTACAAAATCTACACTTCGTTGAACATGTATTGCTGTATATTTTGCCCCTGTGCCTTCGGTATCCCAGTCCTCCTGAATATAGCCAACATCATGTAACAGTGATGCTAACATTAATGAATAGGCTATATTTTGCGGCATGACTTTTCGTTTACTATTATAGCCATCAAGTATTCGTACTGCAGCAACTGTTGCATCAACGGTGTGTTGAAAATCGTGATACTGTGTATTACACTTTTGATATCCAGGAAACTTGCCTTCAAATAAGTCCCTTATTAAGAAAAAACATGATTCAATTGTTTCAAAACCGGAATAATATTTTGTATACATTGTTTTAATTTCTTTAAGAGTTTTCTCATGATCATGCGTATTGAGCAGTTTTGCAAGTTGAAGTTGCTGCATACTTTCCTCCAGAGTATGAATATCTATAGTATCATTTAAGTTAGAAAAAATGCAAAAATTTTTCTATGTATGTATTTAAAAAAATTTATATACTCAGGCTAAATAGACAAAATTTAGATTTCTGCCATTATCCCCTTTTCGGTACGAAAAGAATTCAGTGTTGTGCTGTAATGTGCACATATTTGAAATAAATATATTTTGTTCTGGAATATCATTGTGCAGTGCTGTATCCTTAATATGTTGCCACATATTTAAATATAGCTTTCCTTCTTTTTGTAGTACATATCCGTCAAATTGAGATGCAACATCCTGACCAATTTCGTATGCCTGTGGACTAATTGAAGGTAAAACCAGAACATACATCGATGAAGGCTTTGCGCCTTTATGGAGTAACCGTTTAATACCTTCTGCGGTTATATTGTGCGCACAACCTCGCCATCCCGAGTGCAGTGCTGATACAACGCCATTCTGGTCATCGTACAGGATAACTGGCACACAATCGGCTGTCCGTATGACAAGGCATACACCATGAACAGTTGTAATAAGCCCATCAGCCTGTGCTACAAAAGGTTCATTTTTAAGAGGTGGCCTTAGTATTTCTATAATTTCTTTTCCATGAACCTGATCAAGCATCACGATATGTTCTGGTAATATTCCTGTTGCTTTGTATATAAGCATCTTTTCTTTAAATCGTACTTCTATCCCACCATCAGAATAATTCACTGAATTGGCATTTTTTGCAATAATGCCAGCCTGCAATCCACATAAACCATAGATTCTGAAAATGTGTTGAGGGTCTTTATCCAGACGTATCATATATGATTCTTTATTAAAATGTGATTGTATATTGTTTTCTTTTTCTGTAACCAACTATTTTTCTGTACCCCGCCTGTTTTATAAGGCTCAATGCTTCATAAAAATTATATGCCACTTCTTCCGGAGCATGGGCATCTGAACCCAGTGTAATTGGAACATTATACTGAAACATTTTTTGTATGATTTCAAATGATGGGTATGCCTCTTTGACAGGCTTTCGCCATCCTGACGTATTTATCTCAATTGCAGTAGATTGCTGTGCAGCTAATTGTAATATTGGTTCAATTTCTGTGTTTAAATCAGCAGTTGCCCTGTAACCAAATTTTTTAACCAGGTCAAAATGCCCAATAATATCAAACATACCTGTTGCCACCATATCATACACTATATGGTAATAATCACGATATACCTGATTGATATCCCGTTTAGTATATTCATCAACAAATGCCGGATGGTCAAATGGCCAATCGCCAATAAAATGGCATGAACCAATTATATAATCTAAACGCCTGTCATTTAAATATCGAGTATCAAACGTTGGGTGCAGCGGATAATCCACCTCAAAACCTATCTTTACAGCCACTGGATATTTATCAGTTAATTCCTGCAACATGGCAACATATGCTTCAGTTTCCTCTGGCTCCATAGTAATGTTTTGCCTTAAGTGCAATGGCAAAGGTGCATGGTCAGAAAAACCTATCTCAAATAATTCTGCTTCTATTGCTTTTTCAATATATTCCTGCGGAGTTCCTGTTGCATGGTCGCACAGGGAGGTATGTACATGGTAATCTATCATGTAAATTAATATCCATGACGTCCATAAAAGAAAGATATCTCATTCAGTGCTGCCTGGAGTTTGGAAGTAGTATCACACCGCAATAAAAACTTGTCAACTTTGTCGGAATGAGATGCTTCAATAAGTGAAAGCATGTACCACAGTGGAGGGATAAGATATGGATCGTTTTCAGAATTTTGTGCACTGATAACTTTTGATTGCAACAAATGTGCCAGCGGGGTAAACTCAGCAAACCGGGCAAAGCGTGCTGTTTTTAATGAGTAAAAATGTGGCTGGTGCAGATAGATAACAAGAATTTGTTTTCTGTGCAGATACAATCCCATTAGCTCTACATCACCCAGAACAACATGACGTGGACGGATTACTATTTTGGCAACATTTTCAAGATCACTGACAAACGGATACAGTGATAGTAAGAACCTGAAGTAATCAGGTGATTTTAATAATACTTTATGGTGATTGTATTGGATGCGGGGATAGATAATTTCAACAGCCACATGTTGTTTTTTATACACATCTTTCATATACAATGAATCAAACCTGTTTGCCAGCAGATTATCAATATCAGAGGATATATCGTTATCAATATCGCTGATCTCCATCTGCATATTTTCAAATACTGGCGGCCTGTATTCATGTGATTCAAAAATATCAAACATGGCATCTCCTAATATTCAACCATACTGCGAGAAGATAATAAAAAACACATCAGATATTCTTCAAGCGTTTTTTTGGGGCCCTGCAGCCCCGAACGAGCCCTGAAGCGCGAGTTAATCTTTCGGTCCCTGAATGATCGGTATAATTCTCGCGGGTCCTGACCCTGATATTCAGGGATATGAGTTTTTTGCAAAATTGACGGCAACTCATCCCTGCTTACCGTGATTTTATTATGCTTTTCTAAATAATCCCTTACAAAAACTATCTCTTCAAAACTTAAATCAAATATAAACTCCTCAACCGCATATACCTCATCTTCGGTAATTGTGTCGCGCTGTAAAAAATCAAGCCATAATGGCGATGTATGTTCCGATAGCATGCATAACTCAGAAAAACCCATCATGGTGCCAAAGTTAGGGATTAGGCGTTCGCGGGCTTTCCACAAATTAAGCAGTATTGGGGCAAACTCAGCAACTCCATAATCAAGGCGGTGTTCCCAGGTTCTTGCCAGCAAATATGCAGCATTATGACGTATATTCAATGCAAGCGTGTCATCTTCTATAATTGATGTATATACCTCTTCGGCAGTGAGCATAAATACATTTGATGCAATACATGAGAGCAATGTATCAAGAAATGATGCATATTCATCTCTATCCCTTACAATATACCACAACATTATGAAAAAATTAATCTTTGCTATGGTAAATGCCCGTCCTAAAATTGCCTTTGTAGGGATATGCAAAATCATATCAGGAATTGACCTGGAACATAAGGTATCCAGCAAACTCTCCATTGTACGCTTTTGATTACTCAACCTCTGTGAATCTAATAGCGAGGGGTATAACGAAATTGATGTTGCTAAACTCCGTAATGCTTCCTTATGTTTTTCTATCAAAGTATATTCTGACGTATACTTATCTTTAATAGCATGTTTTAATGTTTCAACAAGCTCTTCTTCATCTTTAGTAAATATGATAATATCCTGTATACCCATTGAATCAACCCTCACCTATAAATAAATCCAGTTTGAGAATTTTGTCAATATTAAATTCGTATAACAAATTAATAAAAAAAGACGATCCCTTACGGAACCGTCAATATCATTAGCGGATTATGTTGGAAGGTAACTACTCAATGAGTAGCTTCACCATTAATTGTAATAAAAACCCCTATAATAGTCAAATAAAATTTTTCTTTTTATTGATAAATATTTCATTGCATATCATGCCGTTTTCAGTAACGGGTATATGCCATATACATTATGTTTACATGAAAACTAAAATACCTTTTGTAACAATGCAACAATATCATCCTTTATGAGCATGAAAAATACTACAAATAATATAAAAGGCGACACAAACTTGATCATGAATGCCCACAACTCTTTCAATGATATAAACCGTGTATCCGGGTCAAGCTCATGAATGGTATTTTCAAGGCCATACTTCCACCCCAAACAGATTGCAATAAAGAAACCACCTATTGGCAACATGTAATTTGAGGTAAGCTTATCCATGAAATCAAAAAATGTATTTCCCAATATTGTCATATTCCCCATTACCCCAAATGAAAGTGCTGAAGGTATTCCCAGAATGATAATAATGGTTCCCATTACAAGTACCGCCTTTCTTCTACTCCACCCCTTTTCATCGGTTATGTATGCCACAACCACTTCCAGCAGCGAAATACCCGATGTCAGTGCTGCTATAAACAACAACACAAAAAACAAAACTTCAAAAAACTGCCCCAACGGCATACGTGCAAAAACCGCTGGTATGACATGGAAAATGAGCCCCGGGCCTTCCTGGGGCGATAGCGACATCGCAAATACTGATGGGAAAATAGCAAGGCCAGCTAAAATTGCAATGAGCGTATCCAGAAAGACTATCCACAGTGCTGAATGCAGGATTTTATCTTCCCGTGAGAGATAGCTCCCATAGGTTATCATTGCCCCCATACCAAGGCTTAAGCTAAAGAATGATTGCCCCAAAGCTGAAAGAATTGAATTTAACGTTATTTTTGAAAAATCAGGATTTAAAAAGAAAATTATACCTTCAAGACTTCCTTCCATTGTTATGCCACGCACAATCAGCGCTATCAAAATAACAAACAAAAGTGGCATCAATATTTTACTCCATTTTTCAATGCCATTTTTTATCCCTTTTATCACTATGTACATACATGACAGCATAAAGAGAACATGGTATAACACTGATAGATAGGGATTGGAAACATACTGTTTAAATATTTCAGAAGCCTGAGCCGTATCGTGTAAACCTGCTATTGAACCGGTAATACCTTTAACAATATAACCGATAGTCCACCCACCTACCACACTATAAAAGGAAAGGATGAAAAAACCTGATAGCACGCCTAAATAGCCAACAAATTCCCAGGTAGTGCCACCAGCTATCTGTTTAAATGCACCCACAGGGTCTTTTTCAGTATGGCGGCCAATAACCAGTTCTGCTATCATAATGGGCAGCCCCAGTATAACTACTGAAATAAGATATATAAATACAAATGCTGCACCACCGTTAGAGCCGGTTACATACGGAAATTTCCACACATTACCCAGCCCTATTGCCGAACCTGCTGCAGCCAGCACAAAACCCATTTTTGATCCCCAATGTTCACGGTTAGCCATTCTCATTCACCTCTTTAAAGTAAATAGAATTTTTGCAAAGCTTACGTTTTTCCTGAAAAAATTGCGGGTACACACGTTACAAAATAGTTGAATATACAAGAATTATTGCAATATTTTTTTTATTAATCAAATTTTTGCCATGAACTATCGCTTATATTATTTTAAACTACGTTGATTTACAAGAATCAACCAATAGTACTTGACACAGTGTCAAATGAACAATAATTATGAATTGTATTAAAATAGATATATATTAATAAACAATCCGAGGATTTATGATTTTAATATATATAATAACATTACTGTTTATTGTGGCATCGGCATACAGCATCCTTTCCATACATAAGGACATGCCACGCTATGTGACAGCCACTAAATTACTAATGAGCATTATTTTGATTGTGCTTCTGGTAATTGGGTATTGTATGCCTGTGTATATTGATAGTGTATATAAAATACATATTTTTACTTTCTTTTACCTTATAATGCTTTTTTTAACATTGCTTACTCTTTATATGGCAATATCACAATGGAACAATGACTACAGGTCGTTGAGTGCAATACTTATTCCACTCACGACCATTATAAGCATTATTTCATTGTTTTTCATAAACTCCCCGCGACATATGACCATTGGTCCTGATAACAGTATCATGGTCATCCATATTGTACTGGCACTGCTGGGTGAGGTACTGTTCTTTGTAGCTTTTGCTTCTTCGGTGCTCTATATTATTGTTTCATGGCAACTGCAGAAAAAATCATCCATGAAATTTATTAACCGTTTCCCAAGCCTAACCGTATTGAGTAAACTCACCAGCTTCTCACTGTCACGCTCACTTTTCTTCTTTACTGCTGGTATCGTCATTGGCATCATCATGTTATTTCAGTTTTATGGGAATATATCATCTGGAAGTCCTAAAGAAATTTTAATGTATGTGGCATGGGGTATTATTTTTATTTTATGGCTTATAAGCAGGTCACATATAACCAGTAACTACTATCTCAGTATTATGACTATAGTATCTTTTTTATTGCTTATGATTCTGTTTATAGCCAGCAATGTTGTGATTACATCAGGATTCCACAGTTTCAGGTAATTAATAATGAAAGAACATATACCACAGATTGGCATGGTTGGGATGAGTCATAAAACAGCTCCCGTTGAAACACGTGAGTGCTTTGCCTTTGATACGCAGGTTCTGGAATCATTTGTAAATAATGCAAAAAAGCATTCCATACAGGAAATGGTGTATATTGCAACCTGCAACAGGATGGAACTGTACTTTGTGTCTAATCAAATAGAAGAAGCAACGCAAGAGGTAATTCATTTGCTGGAACAATTTGCGGGGTTAACACGTGAGCATTTTGAACCTGTGTTATACAAAAAATACCATAAAGATGCAGTGCGCCATCTTTTGTGCGTTGCGTCATCACTTGATTCAATGGTGATTGGTGAAAATGAAATAGTTGGTCAGGTTAAAGAATGGTACCGCTGGGCTACACAGTATGAAACTACAGGCACTATCTTAAATAAGCTGTTTCACCAGGCTTTCAGAACGGCAAAACGTGTACGCACCGAAACTGAGATTGCCCGCAATCCTTTATCCATAGCATTTATTGCGGTTGAACTTGCAAAGAAGATATTTGAAGACCTTTCAAAACAATCTGTCCTCTTAATTGGCGCTGGCGAGATGGCCGAACTTATTTTAAAATATTTAACTAAATTTAAGATTGGCTCGGTAACGTTAGCTAACCGTTCATTACACAACGCACAGCGAATTGCCAGTGAAATCAATCAGGATGCAACTATCATCACACTGGCAGAAATTATGGAATCTATACCTAATGTTGATATAATAATATCCTCAACAGGGGCGCACCATTATATGCTGACAAAGGATATGATACAGGAAGCAATGAAAAAGCGTACGCAACCGGTATTTTTAATTGATATTGCTGTTCCCCGCAATATTGACCCTGAAGCAGGCAACATCCATGATGTGTTTTTATACAACATTGATGATTTAAAGTCAATAGCTGACGAAAATTTAAAAAGCAGACTTAACGAAACAAAGTTAGCATATGAAATGATAGATGCTGACACTGAAGAATTCCTTCACTGGTATGAAAGCCTGCAGATAGTGCCATTGATTGCTAAAATTAAAGAATCCTTTGAAACCATCCGCAATAACGAACTAAAAAAATACCGCCGCCGAAAACTCAAACATTTAAACAATGAAGATTTTGCTATCATTGAAGAACTTACCCATCAGATCATGACTAAAACGCTTCATATACCCATTACGTATCTAAAAGAGCTTGGCGCAAACGCTAACTCAAAAGAAGCAAAGGAAAAAGCTAAATTACTTCAGGAGATATTCAAGCTATGAATGGCCCTCGCCTCATCTTCTGGGAACTTACAAAACGCTGCAATCTACGCTGTGTGCACTGCAGAGCTGAAAGCTACGACAGGGAATATATCAATGAGCTTTCAACACAGCAGATCCATAACGTCATTGATACTATTGCCAGTAACTATCGCCCTATTATTGTATTAACGGGCGGCGAACCACTGTATCGTAAAGATTTATTTGATATTGCCGCGTATGCGCATGAGAAAGGTTTGCCAATAGCACTTGCAACCAATGGCACACTGATAGATGAACAGATTGCACAGCAAATAAAGGCAAGCGGATTTCAACGGGTAAGTATTTCCATTGACGGGCCTGACGCACACACACACGATTCATTCAGAGGAATTCCTGGTTCATTTGATAAAGCCTTACATGGTGCTTTACTGCTCTATAAAGCTGGTGTGCCGTTTCAGTTCAACACTACAATTACGAAGCGAAACGTAAACAGTATTGAAGCCATTTTAAAACTGGCACAAGAAAAAAAAGCTGCTGCACTGCATGTGTTTATGCTGGTGCCTGTTGGCTGCGGCGTTGAGATAGCGGATACTGATATGCTTTCAAAAGAACAGTATGAAGAAGTGCTCCGCTGGTTTTACTACAAAACTAAAGAAGCTGGCATTGAATTCAAGGCAACGTGTGCACCCCACTACTATCGCATCATACGGCAGGAAGCAAAAAAGGAAGGACGTAAACTCACCTTTGAAACCGACGGACTTGCCGCAGTGACGCGCGGGTGTCTGGCTGGAAGTGGTGTGTGTTTTATTTCGCACAGGGGCGATGTACAGCCATGTGGGTATCTGCCACTTGTTGCAGGCAATGTACTGCAAACACCGTTTAATCAAATATGGGAATCATCAGAGCTGTTTGCCAATCTGCGCAATTTGTCAAAACTTAAAGGCAAATGCGGCTTATGCGAATATAAAGCCTTTTGTGCGGGCTGCCGCGCACGGGCATATTATGCAACTGGTGATTACATGGATGAAGAACCGTACTGCATATTTGAGCCAAAGAGGATGACCCATGCTTGACACAAAACAACTGCTTAAAACAGTTCAGATACAGGTACCGTTAGTTACAAGGCCATTTAGCGCCATTGCTGATAATCTTCATTCAACTGAAGATGAAGTTATTGAAGCGCTTGCCAGTTTAAAACAAAAGGGCATACTGAGAAGTATTGCTGGAATATTCAATGCAAAGAAACTTGGCTATCAGTCAAACCTGGTTGCTTTTGTTGTGCCACACAACAATATTGAAGAAGCAGTACGTGTTATTAACCCTTTACCAGGTGTAAGCCACAATTATCTTCGTGATGGTGATTACAATATATGGTTCACATTGGCGCTGCCACAGGAAGAAAATTTTTCTGATTATGTTGAAGAGCTTGCAAAGAAAGCGGGTGCCATGCGTTATAATATTTTCAAAGCAACAACCATGGTGAAACTTTCTGCCCGCTTTGACCCCGATGATGTGATAAGTGATCCACAATTTACGGTAAAAAATCCTGATGAAAGCATTACTATTGATAACACGGTAAAACAGGCTATCAGAGTATTGCAACAGGATCTTCCCTTAGTTGCGGAAGCATTTGGGGCGATAGTTACCGAAAAGAAAATCCCCATTGACGTAGATAAGGTTCTTGCAACAGGTGAAAAACTGCTGGCTGCAGGTGTGATGCGTTCATACCGTGCCGTTGTCAGGCATCATGCAGTTGGGTTTATTGCAAACGCCATGACGGTATGGAAAGCAGATAATAACAAGCTTTCAGATTTGTTGCGTGAGTTTTCCATAGAGCCTTCCATTTCACATCTGTATGTGCGTGAAGCGTTTCCCAATCCATGGGAATATCCTGTTTTTGCCATGGTTCATGCAAAAAGTCAGGAAGAATTGTCTGCTATCATACAGAAGCTTCATTCAATAGCAAAGGTTGATTACAGGATCTATCGCTCATTACAGGAATTTAAGAAGGAACGTGTTAAGTATTTTGAACATTGATAGAGTTTCTATCCCTCCTTTCCTTACCAGGGAAAGGTGCCCGGAGTGAGGTTCACACATTCTTTTTCTTTAAGGAGAATTCAACAATGATTGATATAGGAAAACTGTACTGCAGCGGTTCATCAACAGGTGATGGGTTGCGCTATGGCACCGAGGCTACCGTGGATGCACATGGCAATCTGCCCCATAAACGGGTGGATCTTGCAAGCCAGCGTCGCCCTATTGTTGTGTGGAATGTGACACGCACCTGCAACTTAAACTGTGTTCACTGCTACACCGATTCGCACAACATAAAATACGATGAGCTAACCACTGATCAGGGACTGAAGCTCATTGATGATTTAGCTGCATTTAGCATTCCTTCACTGCTTTTTTCTGGTGGTGAGCCATTAATGCGTAAAGATATATTTACACTTATTGAACGTGCATCAAACAGGAATATCAGGCCAGTGCTTTCAACAAATGGGACATTGATTGATAGAGATAAAGCCCATGCCATCAAAGATGCAGGCATTGTGTATGTTGGCATAAGCCTGGATGGCATGGAAGATGTCAATGACAGATTCCGCGGCATGGATGGTGCATTCAAAAAAGCTATGAAGGGCTTTGAGCACTGTATTGCCGTTGGCCAGCGTGTGGGACTACGGCTTACGCTCACCCGACGTAATTTTGAGGATCTTCACCGCATATTTGACTTTATTGAAAAAGAAGGAATTAACCGTGCATGCTTTTACCATTTAGTGTATTCTGGTCGTGGTGGTAATCTTTTTGCCGATGATCTTACATATCTACAGCAGCGTCAGGCACTTGACATCATCATTGAACGCACTGATGATTTCTTCAGGCGCGGACTTGACATCAATATTCTTACCGTGGATAATCATGTTGATGGAGTGTACCTGTATCGCAAGTTGCTACAGAAAGATGAACAAAAAGCCAACCAGGTAAAGGATCTATTAACCTGGAATGGCGGTGGTGCCTATTCCACGGGAGTTGGCATTGCAAATATTGATTTTGTTGGCAATGTCCATCCTGACCAGTTCTGGCAGGATTATACCTTTGGCAATGTGCTTGAGCGCAACTTTGCCGATATCTGGATGGATGAAACAGACCCTCTTATGAAAGGATTGAAGCATAAAGCTGAGTATATAAAAGGACGCTGCAGGGTGTGCCAGTACAAAGCCATGTGTAACGGCTCAATGCGTGTGCGAGCATACCGTGTATTTGGTGACCCATGGGCTCCCGATCCTCAGTGCTACCTAACCGACGAAGAGATTGGATTAACTGATGAAACAATTGCAGAGTTAAAATCCAATGGAGAATATTTTGAAATGCCAGCTGAATTGAAAAAGTAGGATGCACTATGCTTTATCCAATAATGTATAAAATAAAGGGGAAGCGCGTTGTGGTCATTGGTGGCGGCCAGGTTGCATTTCGTAAAGTCAAAGATCTGGCAAACTGCGGTGCTACGGTTGTGGTGATAGCTCCTGACATTCATCCTGAGCTGGAGGAATATGCTGCAGCCAATCCAGCCATTACCATCATTAAACGCGAATACCAGGCAGGCGATTGTGCTGGTGCAGCGCTTGTTTTTTCAGCAACAAATAATCCCAGGGTAAATCGCACAGTCTATGAAGAAGCATTGGCGTTAAATATTCCCATAAATGCGGTAGATGATCCCGATAATTCATCGTTTTACGTGCCATCGTTTTTTACACGAGGCCCCCTTCTTGTTGCTGTTTCCACAGGTGGTGCTTCACCTGCTATGGCAGCAAAAGTGCGAAGGCTCATTGAGCAAAGTATCCCACAGGATATCGAGATAACACTTGATACGTTGAATGAAGCACGCATCATATTAAAAGAACACTACTACCATCTTACATCCCACCAACGAAGTGAACTTTTAAAAGCGATAGTTACCGATGAAAGGCTTCTTGAACAGGCTGTCGAAGCTTTTAAAAATAATATGCTGCAAGAGTTTTTGAAATCACTGCTATAATAAATAATGCTTGATTTTCTTTAAAAGTTTTTTCATATTCATCTTTATGGAAGGGTTTACAATAGAAATTGTGTGCCGGAGGTTATTATCAGGATGAATATCAAACACGAAATAAAAGACAGAGTACTGATTATATCCATTGAAGGAGAATTAATATCCCCTCAGGCTTTGGATACTGACAAACATATCATAGCTCTAATTGAAAAAGAAAAAAAAGAGCGCGTTATTATTGATCTCACAAAAGTTGATTTTATTGATTCAACAGGATTGGGAATACTGGTTACAATACGGTTATATTGCAAAAAGAACAAGATTCTGTTTGCAACGGTTGGAGTTAATGAAAAGATCAAACGAACCTTCACCGTTACCGAAATGACATCATTTTTAAATATTCACGATACAATAGATAAACTTCTTTGATTGTCATTAACTGTATTGTTATAGTTTGATCAGCTCAGGCGCATTCTTCCACGGCATATATGTTCTCCACGATTCAATCCATGAAGAAGGCATAACAAGCGACAGTGCAGATATATCAGCAATATATTCAAACAATACACTTTTTTCTATAATAACGCTTTTTGATAACACAGGGAATGATCTATAGAACTCTTCCCGCATAAGTGGCAGCAGAATATCGCTGTCATTCATGACGCTACCACCTAATACAATGTATTCCGTATCAAATAATGCATTGAGTGAAGCCAGTCCCCGCGCAAAATTTCGTGCAGCCCGGTGTACTATGTGTATAGCCTTTGTATCGCCTCTACGATAGTTGTCAAAGACTTCCTTGGCAGAGTGGACTCCATAATCACGGGCTATTGCTGTGCCAGATGCTATCGCCTCTAAATCCCCATAGTTTCCACAACCACATTGCGGACCATCCTCAAGCATGTATATATGACCAAAGTGCGGAGCATTACCGTTTTTACCACGAATGAGCTTGCCGTCAACATATGCACCAGCACCTATGCCTGTACTCCAGGTAACATACACAAGATTATCATATAATTTGCCCGCACCAAAAAGTTTTTCCGCAACAACTGCTGCCACACAGTCATTTTCTACAACAACATGCGAATATAACCCATTGAAAAATTCTTCAAGTGGTATAGAGTGCCATGAATTGGGTAAACGATCATTGCCGGTTAATCCACCGCAAAGATTTGGAGCAACTATCTCTTTATAGTTTCCTTTTTTTTCAAAAGGGCTGCAGGTGCTTATACCAACTGCTTTTACTTCTTCATAGTGTATGCCAGCATACTCTGCTGTTTTTTGAATCAAATAATAAACCTGTTTGGGAATTGTCAGGATATCCCCCTGCAATTGTGTATGCTGGTAAACCCGTGCTTTTATACCTGTGGCATCAGCAATAGTTGCAATAATTTTTGTCCCACCAATATCGACACCTGCTATATATTCAGCTATCATAGTGACCTTTATTTACTTTTTGCCTTTTACCGATGTAGTTGTAGCAAATATTCCGCCACGTGGTGCCCACTGGATCTCCACTGAAAGCCATTTTGGCTTGATTGCATTGTACAGGTCCTGTGCAATGACGTCAGTAACGTATTCCTGCCATATTGATTTATTTCGCCATGCACTCAAATAATCACGGACTGATTTGCTTTCTAAAAGTAAATGTTTTGGCTCATACACAAGTAGTAAGGTACCCTGATCGTGCCTGCCAGACACCGGGCACAAACTCTGAAATTCAGGATATTCCCACTGAACTACCACACAATGGCCGCGTGCAGGTATTGTGTCAAAGACATACCCTTCAACTTTTTCAATTAGTGCATCTTTAGCTTTTGAATAATCTGTCATGGTCATTCCTTTCGATGAAAGTCTACTTATATGTAATATAGCTATAAGTAAAAATTACAACAAAAATTCATCGTTTATGCACTCATTATTACTGTACTGTTATTTTGTTTATACATTTATTTTTTTATATTTATTTTATTAAATTTCATTGACATATCTGATTTTAAACTTTTCTGTGCTTTTTAATATTCTGCTTTATGTAATTGTTTTTGAATACCCATAGCACCTGCAGAATGTAAAGATCAATGTATGTTGAGGGCATTATTATGAAAAGCAACAACTTGTTAAAGCCACTCACCCTAATTTTTACAATGATACTACTATTCCCCATTGTTCTTTATGGGCAGGAAGTACCTGAAAATACTGCACTTCAGAATGAAAGCAACTGGCCAACAATTCCAACACTGGCAATGTTTGTGGCAGTACCTACAATTACAATATTATATGGGATGGAAACATGGGACTGGGGTGAACAAAGTGATTGGCGATGGGCTCATGAAGGTTTTTTTGGACAAAATACTGATTCCGGTGGTGCTGACAAAATTGGTCACGGCTGGGCTCATTATTTAGCGTTCAGAATTTTCCACAATTACTATGACTGGTCAGAAAATGGCAGAAACACTAAATGGATTTATTCCATTGCAACCGCTACTTTTCTTGGAGTTGGTATTGAAGTGGGCGATGCATTTACAGGCAAGTATGGTTTTTCCTATGAAGATGTTGTGGCGGATATGCTTGGAATAGGATTGGGTATTCTTCTGGAATATTCCCCAACACTGGACTCACTCATTGGTTTTAGCTGGCAATACTGGCCCACTGAAAGTTATTTTGACCGCTGGGGTAAAAATCCACTGCATATGAGCAGTGATTACAGTGGAGCAAAATATGTTTTTAATTTCAGGTTAGCAGGTCTGCAAAACTTAGGGATAAAAATACCAAACTTCATGCGTTATATACAACTGGATATTGGCTATTTTACACGTAACTACGTTCGATGGGATGAAACCACTGCAGATCCTTATCGTAGTATGTACTACGGTATTTCTCTGAATTTCATGGAAGTAGTAAAAGATTTCTTTGAAAATCCTGATTCTAAAGCAAGCCGCATCTTACAACAACCGTTTAAATATTACCACATACCTGCAGGATATTTTGTTGAAGACAAGATATAGTTAAATTATAACACATTAAAAGATAACATATAAAACCGCTTTATGCCAGACAGTTTACCATAAAGCGGTTTTTTCGTCTTCAATATGGCTAATAATCATTTGCATATAATGCAATGATATAGAAAAAAATTTCCGCCTGATTTTATGAATTTTGTGCTTATATAGCTTTATACAAGGCTTCTGGCGGTGGCCCCCAGTAGAATTTTAGGCAATGGATACCATTTTCACAGTAAAAATCAAAGGTGTATGACCTGTTTTCGTAATAACTTGGTAAATTCTCAGGATAGTTATCGGAATTCATCTTTGCCAATCGTACCTTGAAATATTCAAAAAATTCAACCAGCACATTATCCACACAAAACTCAATAACATGCGCTAACGACATTTTCCACAGCTTCTTCACATCCAGGAAAAACTCATACTCAGATTGGTACAACACCAGATGTACCCGTTTCCAGGGATTATCAGCATTTCGTTTGCGGTAGGCTATGCGTTTAAATGCTCTGTATTGCTTTTTTTCTTTCTTAGCAGCATACATAATCATATAAACAATAATAGTACGAAGAGGAATGCCTAATTTATGTGCAAATTCTTCAAGGATTTCAATATGCTGAAGAGAAATACAGGTAGTCGTTTCAAAATGCATAATTTCCTCCCAAAGATTTTATGTGTTTTGGAATTATTTTAATGGTTTGCCCATTTAAAATAATAATTTATTTTTTTTGTCAATCATAAGTTTTAATTTATAACATTGTACTTATTTTTTATATTCTTTGCAATATCGTGATTGACATATAATTTTACAGTATTCTATTATTACTCATATACAATTTTATTGTAATAATACAATTAATCGTTTTTGTTTTAACGCCAATCAGTACATCAAAAAAATTAACGTTTTAAGGAGATACTATATGCAGGAAATCACTGGAACAAGTAACAAAGTCATTGAAGTTGATTTAACCACACAATCCCACCGTGAGATTCCTATCTCTGAAAAAGACCTGGAACTCTATTTAGGTGGTAAGGGATTGGGCTTAAAACTTTTCTATGACAGAGTGCCGGCTGGGATTGATCCTTTATCAGAAGAAAATGAATTTATTGTTATGACCGGTGTGTATTTAGGTACCGGAGCACCCTGTGCAGGACGTTTTGCAGCAGTTACCAAATCACCATTGACAGGGCTTATGGGAACCGGCTCCTGTGGTGGGCCATTTGGTATGGCACTCAAAACTTCCGGTTGGGATGGGCTCATTATAAAGGGCAAAGCCAAATCACCGGTGTATTTAGTTATCAGTTCAAAGGGAGTTGAATTCAAGGACGCTAAGAAATTCTGGGGCAAAGACACGCAGACTGTTCAAAAAGCCCTTGAAAAAGAAGGCAGTGGTGCACTGGTTATTGGACAGGCAGGTGAAAATAAGGTACTGTATGCCAATATCTGTTCCGGTCACAGATTTTTAGGACGCTGTGGTATGGGTGCAGTACTGGGTTCAAAAAATGTTAAAGCGATAGTTGCTAAGGGAAATGAATTCAAGATTGTACCCAAAAATCCCAGAAAGTTTGATAAAGCTCGTAAAAAAACCCTCAAATTTATCAATCGCAATCCCATTACATCCGTGTCATACCGACAGTTTGGTACCAATGCAAATGTTAACCTGAATAATGCAGGAGGGTTATTGCCGGTTCGCAATTTCACCGGTGGATCACACGGCGAAGCACACAAAATTTCCGGTGAAGAAATGGCTGAACGCTTTGATACCAAATTTTCAACGTGCAAGCCCTGTGCTATTTTGTGTGGTCACAAAGGCAACATAAATGGTGAAATACGTCAAGTTCCTGAATATGAAACTATTGGGACGTTTGGTTCCAATTTAGAAATCTTTGATCCAGTCGCTGTCAGCGAATTTAACGAATTGTGTACAAAATATGGCCTTGATACAATATCAACTGCTGTTACTATAGCATGGGCAATGGAAGCTACCGAAAAGGGACTAATTAAAACAGACCTCAAATTTGGATCACCTGATAATGTAGCAAAAACCATTACTGATATTGCATATAGAAGAGGATTTGGTAATGATTTAGCCAATGGTACCCGGAAACTATCGCAAAAATATGGTGGTGCTGATTTTGCAATACATGTTAAAGGCCTTGAAATGGCAGCCTACGATCCCCGTGGTGCGTGGGGGCAGGCATTAAGCTATGCTGTTGCTAACCGTGGTGCGTGCCATCTTTCTACTGCAAGCTTTGCTGTTGAAGTATATCTGAATATGCATGATCCTTTCTCTCTTAAAGGTAAAGGTTCCATGATTGCATTTTTGGAAGATGTTACCTGCGCAATTAATTCCATGCATGTATGCCAGTTTACTGCCTTTGCAGTTGAACTGGAACCCTTTGTGGTAAAATACACTCCAACGTTTCTCCTTAACCCAATGGTAACCTATCTTAACCCAATTGCCACAAAATTCATGGATGTAAGCCTGTGGCCAGAAATGTGGTCCGGGATTACCGGCAAACGAATGGGTATGTTCAAGTGGATTAAAGCAGGAAGAAGGATACATGTTCTTGAGCGATACATGAATACCCGCGAAGGCATTTCACGGAAAGATGATACTCTTCCACAACGATTCTTAACCGAAGGCAGGCACTGTGATCCACAGCAGCGTACAGTACCACTGGAAGAACTGGTAGATAGTTACTATAAAGCACGTGGCTTTGATGAGAATGGCATTCCTAAAGACAGAACATTAAAACGATTAAAAATTGAAAAAAAATAATGAGGTGACACCATGATTCCATACAATTTTACATTTTTAAGTCATCCAAAAATCTGTTCAGGGCTTAAAGCGCTGGAACATATCCCATTTGAATTAGAATCACTGAATGCCCGCAAGCCCCTTGTAATAACATCAGCCCGATGGGCAAAAAAAGGTTTAGCTAAGACATTAACAAAAGCTTTATACGATAGTAACATAACAATAGGTGCTCTTTTTACCAATGCACCTAACTATCCCAGTGTAACTATAATCAATGAGTTATCGAAACTGTACAGAGATCGGGGTTGTGATTCAATCATAGCTCTTGGGTCAGGTGGAATAGCACATATTGCAAAAGCAGTCAATATGGTTGTTTCCCTTAAAACTGATATTTTGCAATGTACTGACCTTACTATTTCATCACCACTGAAGCCATTGATCTGCGTACCCACCGCAGATTGTGAAGGTGGCGAAATGGCTGCTGTTGCATATTATGAGCGTTTTGAAAAACAATCGGACTTTCTCTATCCCGATGTTATTGTGATTGACTCGCGCATCACACGCCATGCAACTTCACAAGAAATAGCAAACTGTGCACTCACATCACTGGCACATGCAATTGAGGCGTGTGGCATTGTTGCACCCAATCCTATCAATGATGCATATGCACATACAGCACTTTCATTTATTTATCAATACTTTCCAAAAACAATTAAAAAGCCCTGTTACAAAGATGGCAGTGTTGCCATAGTTAATGCGGCAGCCTGTGCTGACACTGCATTTTCAAATGCACCACAGGGAATAGTTCATACATTAGCGCAGGCGATAGCTCTTGATACCAATCTTCAGCCTGGCATTGTGATGGGAATTCTGCTCAGATACAGTTTAGCTGCCAAACTGCATGCTAAAGGTGGTATACGCCCTGAACTATTGTTAGCTCTTGCAGGCATTGATACATATGCAAAGACTCCCGAAAAGGACCGCCAGAAAGCCGCCTATGACTATCTCACAAAGTGTATTGATGCAACATGTAACTATGTTCCGTCAACATTGAAGGGATTACATATTCCCCATTACAAACTGAAAGAATATGCCAGATTAGCTGCTGCAAAGAACAAACAGCACAAGGAAAATGAATATATGGCACTGTTAGAAAAATCCTTTGAAGGCAAATAAATTTTTAAAAAGGAGTTACATTATGAACGCATTACAATATCCTGAAATTAAGCCAAAGAAGAAATTCATTAAACGAATATATATTGCTGTTATGCTGTGGGTGGTTGGCCGAGCCATTCAGGCTGCAGCAAAAGTTGACAGGGAAGTAAAAGAAGAATTTGCAAAACTAAAAGATAATTTTTTATTGAAGATGTGGATATGGCCAAATGGACCTGCAATGTATGTTGGCAAAACTAAAGATGGCAAGGTAAAATACCTGGGCTGGAAAGATAAAGGCTACAAACCCACATTAACCATGACCATAAAAAGTGTTGAGGCTGCAATGCTTCTTTTTACATTCCAGGAAGGAACTGCTATCTCAACTGCTCGCAACAGGCTGGTTGTAGATGGGGATTTGCCTGATGCCTGTGCACTGGTGAGGATTCTGAATATAGTAGAAGTTTATTTACTGCCAAAAATTATTGCAAAGCTTGCAGTTAAACGATACCCCAAATGGTCACAGATGAACCCCTTAAGAAAACATTTTGGCAGAATACTTATCTATGTTCGTGCATTTACATTCTAAATAAATGAAACGAGGTGCAATCATGCAATTACCAGCATATTATGAATTTTGTAACAGTGTTAAAACAATAGTTGGTCACAAGGCCCTGGAGCAAATACCCCAGAGCTTGAAAGCAATCAATGCACAAAGACCAATGATTATTACTGATAAAGGTGTTGAGCAGGCCGGACTCATAAAAATTGTCCAGGCAGCAATGCAAAAATCAAAGCTAAAAGCCGCTGCACTCTTTGACAGTGTTCCGGCAGACTCAGATGTAAAAGTAGTCAATGAAGTGGCAAAAATTTATAGGGCAAAAAAATGTGATTCAATTATTGCCGTAGGTGGTGGCTCTGTTCTGGATACTGCTAAAGGGGCAAATATTCTTGTATCTGAAAATGCAGCTGATTTAATGCAATTTGTAGGTTATGGCAATGTTAAACGCAAACTCCGCCCATTTGTAGCAATCCCAACTACAGCAGGTACAGGTTCCGAAGTGACTTCAGTTGCTGTCATTGCCAACCATGAAAAGAACATCAAAATGGCTTTTGGATCTCTTTTTCTTCTGCCTGACATCGCAATTATTGATTCCCGCATGACCAAAACGTTGCCACCAACCATAACAGCTTTCACTGGAATGGATGCCCTTACCCATGCAGTGGAAGCATACTTCTGCCTGGCAAAAAATCCATTAAGCGACACAACAGCGCTTGCAGCAATACAGCTTATTGCACAGAATTTAGTCAATGTGGTTAAAAAACCTTCTGATCTTGATGGCAGGTTAGCACTGGCACTGGCTTCAAACTTAGCTGGCATGGCATTTTCCAACTCAATGGTTGGCCTTGTCCACAATATTGGGCATGCTATTGGTGGCGTGTGTGGTGTACCGCATGGTGTATGCATGAATATACTCCTGCCGTATGGATTGGAGTACAACATGCACAAACGTTCACAGTACATTGGCGAGTTACTCTATCCACTTGCTGGTGAGGAAGTATACAACAAAACACCAAAGAAAGAACGACCCCTTAAAACTGTAGAATATATACGAAAACTTATTCAGGATCTGCACGATGCCACTGATGGCAAACACCCACGCTTTCTGAAAGAGGTATATGACAGAACTGGCAAGCAGATGATACCCAAAGAAAAATTACCTGATATTGCCAGAACAGCAATGAGCGACCCCGCACAATTTTATAATCCCGAAGACTTGGATTATAATGATTACATCATGGTTTTAGAAGCAGCATGGGAAGGAATACCGCTTGACAGGAAAAAAATAAAAAAAGGATAATGTAAAAAACAGTGCCGTGAATTATTCATGGCACTGTTATAAGTACTTTATGAGGATTATGTATGAAGGTTGAACTCCATTCATATAATTCAAAAATTAAAAATTTTACATTGCAATTTATCCTCCGCACTGAAGGAATAAGCTACTTTATTATAGTTCCCATACTATTACTTTTTTTATCAATAAATATTACTTTTACATACAATCAACTTATATTCTTTATTATATGTATTGCTTTTGCATTTCCAATTTCATTCATTACTACTCAAATAAACAACATTATTGTGACAAAGCCAGTACAGAAGTATTTTAATGCAGTAGTAAAAAATGAAGCCATACCAGAAGAATCATATGAATTGGCATTTAAAAGATTTCTATCACTACCCTATTTGCACAGCATTGGCGCTTTTTTCAGATGGGTTTTTGGATTATCGATGTTTACCGTTCCCATAACACTGTCACAACAATTCTCAGCCACACAGGTCTTTATAAGCTGGATGAGTATATTAATATGTGCTCCGTCAGGAACTGTATTGTATTTCCTCCTTACTGAAATATTTATCCAGGAAATTTATAATACGGGTATATTTCCAAAAATCCCGGAAAATTTTACATTCAAAAACACAATGGGTATTACAAAAAAACTAATGATATCAATTACCATTATTGTCCTTACTCCATTCTTTATAATGATAGCATTTATAGCTACCATACTGGATCAAGGAGCTATACATCTTTCTTCTTCATGGTGGAAACTTTTCATCTTTGGAAGCATAGGATTACTATTTTCTTTATTTCTTGCAAAATTGTTAGCAAAAACACTTATTATGAAGACCAACATTATTAAAGAATTTCTGTTTGCTGTTGGGAAAGGGCAGTTAGCTGCATATACAAAAAAGATAGCCGTTTCTGATGAACTGGCGGAAATTAATATAGCCGTTTATAATATGAAAGAAAATCTTAGACGAATGGTTGAGCTTATTCGCTCAAGTTCTTTAGAACTTAAAGCAACAAGCAATAATATGAAAGTTTCTTCAACAAAGTTTTCAGAAGCATCGCGCGACCTCACTGCTATTATTGAAGAAACAAGCTCGGCATATGAAGAGATGTCATCATCATTTGAAATGATAGTAAATACTATTAAATTACAACTTGAACAGGCAAATACGGTAAATACCGAAATAACCGTTATTAATTCTTCTGGGGCAAACTTAACACATCAGGTAAATGAATTAACGGGAACTTTTAATGAAGCCATCAATGGAGTGGAAAAAGGTAAGGAAACAATACACAGGTCAGTAAGCGCTATAACTGACATTTCTCAATACCTGGAAACAGTTGAATCAACAATATCAACAATTAATGAAGTGGCAGATCAGATAAACCTTCTGGCACTCAACGCAGCTATTGAAGCCGCACGTGCTGGGGAACATGGAAGGGGGTTTGCTGTTGTTGCAGATGAAGTGAATAAATTGGCTGATCAGACAGCATCTTTAGTCAAGAGTATTCAATCAACCATAGAACAGTACTCCAGTAAAATTAAAAATGAAATAAAATTTATAAATGAAACAGCTGCATTATTTGAATCAGTTCGTGATAAAATGCTTGCAACGCAAAATGTATTGAATATAACCCATCAATTCACAAAAGAACTAACCACACAAAATGAAAGCATTATGGGGAAAATTGAAAAGTTAGTACAGCTTTCCAATGAGATATACAATACTTCCAATGAGCAGCAAATAACAATTGATGAACTGACCAAAGCAATTAATTCTATTAATGAAGTAGCCACCCATACTGCAGAAGAATCTTTTACTATACAATCCTTATCAGAAAAACTTGAAGATAATGCCAGGCGACTACTGGAAAATATAGAATATTTTAAAATTTCCTACGAATAATTAATTATTTGCAGACAGTACATAGCCTTTTAAGGTGGGACTATTTACTACTTTACATTTTATTCAAAAATCATCTTTGAGCAATATATACTAAAAAATTTCCAAAATCCAGCAATTTTCATTGACGATTTGACATTAATTTAGTATTTTATATAATACTTAATATTATAAAAATAACAAATACTATAACTATGAACACAAAATCAAACATTATTGAAGCTATTAATGTACGGTATAGCAATTTAGCCCATTCCAGCTGTTGCCTTTCTTGTGGTGGAGCTATTAATCATGCTTATCCTCAACCAGGTGAAGTATGTGTTGATTTAGGCAGTGGACGTGGCACCGATGTTTTGCGTATGGCTGATGCAGTGGGTAGCAATGGTTATGTTTACGGAATTGATATATCCACTGGCATGATAGCTAAATCCAGGGAACTATCGGACAAATTTGGATATACCAATGTTGCATTTATACAATCAGACCTTGAAACACTCCCACTTCCTGAAAACAGCTGTGATGTTATCATTTCTAACTGCACCATAAACCATGTAAACAACAAACAAAAGGTATTCAATGAAATATACCGCATCTTAAAACCAGGTGGAAGATGCATTATAAGTGATATTTATTCTATTGGGCAGGTACCTTTAGAATATAAAAATAATCCTGATGCAGTTGCTGAGTGCTGGGCAGGTTCAATTCCTAAAGACGAGTACTTAGCAATTATTGCACAGGCGGGATTCCCTGAGATTGTCATACTGGAAGAAAGTGAACCCTATCCCAAAGGGGCAATTTATGTAGCAAGTTTTACCTATAAAATAGTAAAACCACAATAAATGGTATCACATAATTAAAGAGGTGTTAAATGAAATCACTTGTTGCACCAAAAGACAACAGTACCAACGTTGCACAGTGCTGCGCAAAAATTTCTACTATTGTTGCAGGCTGCCACGACTAAATCAAACACCACCTGTACGTTTAACCGTGCAGGTGGCAAAAACTTTTGCAGGTTATATCCAATGAAATTATCTCAGTACACTATTATTCGTAAATTACATGATTCCAGCAATTACTTCATCATGAATCCCCTGAGCATGCAGGCTGACATCATTTCACAGCAAGAGATGGAAGCAATTGTTAACGGCACCTATGACACAAGCGTATTGAAACAGAAGGGGTATATGCTTGATGAACAGAAAGAGAAGATGTTATACCGCAAAGCGTATTTAGCTTTTCTTGATACGCACGATAGCTCTGAGGTGCAAATATTTTTTGTTCCATGGTATGCTTGCAATTTTGCCTGCTCATACTGTTATCAATCAGGGTATGACAACAAAGGTACAGTAACACCCGAAATCATTGATGCATTTTTTTCATATATAACCACACATATCACAAAACCAAAGTACATTACCCTCTTTGGCGGCGAGCCACTGCTTGATTCACCTCATGCACGGAAAATAATTTCCTATTTTATTGAAAAAGCAAATCAGCATTCATTACATTTGGCGATAGTTACCAACGGATACACGCTGAGTTCATATATTGACATTTTAAAAAAAGCTACTATCCGTGAAATCCAGGTAACACTTGATGGTACAGAAGATGTTCACAATGCACGAAGATTTACAAAAACCAAAACACCAACATTTGATGCGATAGTTACGGGTATAGATACTGCACTGAAACATAACATACCCATAAACTTACGTGTTGTCGTTGATGCCCAAAATATTAATGACCTTCCAAACTTAGCACAGTTTGCCATTGATAAAGGATGGACCAACAATCCATTGTTTAAAACTCAGATAGGACGTAACTATGAACTTCACTATTGCCAGGCTGATAATGCAAAACTTTATGACAGAGCATCATTGTATGAAAAAATATATGAACTCATTATACAGCATCCACACATTCTGCAATTCCATAAGCCTGCATTCTCAATAAGCAAATTTTTATTTGAACAGGGTGCTATGCCAAATCCTTTATTTGATGCATGCCCTGGATGCAAGACTGAGTGGGCATTTGATTATACAGGGAAAATATATCCATGCACTGCAATGGTAGGCAAAAAAGGCGAAGAAGTTGGTACATATTACCCCACAGTGTCATTGAACACTACTGTCATTGAAGAATGGGAAAAACGTGATGTTACATCCATACCACAATGTCAACAATGTTCTTTGAGTTTACTGTGTGGCGGTGGTTGTGCAGCCGTTGCAAAAAATAAGCACGGCAATATACTGCAATCTGATTGCAGGCCAGTTGATACATTGCTTTCAATGGGTTTATCATTATATTTTGAAAAAGAAATAGGGAATTACCATGCAAAATCATGTAATAACCAAAAAAGTATGTAACCAGACTGCCGAAAGCGGCAAGGTATATCAATACTGAAGGAGTACATCATGAGTGAAAAAATCAAGTATATTGATGCATCACAATTTGAAAAGGAAGTTCTGCGTGGTGGCAATGTTATCGTTGATTTCTATTCTACTGAATGTCCACCCTGTGAAGCATTGGCTGCAAAATTTGAACCTTTGAGTGAAATCTTTGGTGATGACATAACATTTATAAAGATATTCAGGCAGGAAAATCGCGCTTTAGCTGAATCATTAGGTGTAACATCATCACCCACTGTGTTGTTTTATCAAAATGACAGGGAGATAGGCACTCGCTTATCAGGCAGCATAAAACGCTCTGAGCTTCTTGATACTATTAAACTTTTATTACCACAGGAGCGTTATTCACAGTTACTATCGGCCATACAACCTGTAACAACATACACTGATATTCTTATCTTAGGTGCAGGCCCCGCTGGATTAACTGCTGGCATTTATACTGCACAGGCAAAACTTAACACAATTATTGTTGATACTCAGCTTCCTGGTGGTCAGGTCCAGACAACACATATGGTTTCAAACTACCCCGGTTTTGCAAAACCAGTTGAAGGATTTATGCTTATGCACTATATGAGTGAACAGGCAAAAGAAGCAGGTTGCCAGTTCCGTGTTGCTGTTGATGTTACAGACATAAATTTAAGAAAGAAATATATTATCGTAGATGGTATAGAGACTATTCATGCTAAAAAGATTATTGTAGCTTCAGGATGTTCATACAGAGAACTCAATGTCCCGGGCGAATATGAATATAAAGGGAAAGGCATATCATACTGTGCAACCTGTGATGCTAAATATTACCAGGACAAGCATGTGGTAGTGATAGGTGGTGGTAATTCCGCAATTGAGGAATCACTGTTCATTGCTAAATTTGCACGTCATATAACTATCGTTCATCAGTTTGACAGGCTGCAGGCAAACAGGGAAGCACAGGAAAAAGCATTTGCCAGCGAAAAGATTTCTTTCATGTTTTCTCATGAACCACGTGCATTCATTAAAAATGATGATGGCAGCATGACAGTGGAGGTTGAAAACCTTAAAACTGGAAATAGATCATTCATTGCATGTGATGGTGTATTCATATTTGCAGGCATGAAGCCAAATATGGTTAATGAAGATTTGCAAAATAACAATGGATATATTATTACTGATGAATTCATGCACACCTCATTGCCTGACGTGTTTGCAGCAGGTGATATACGGTATAAACCATACAGGCAAATAACAACAGCAGTATCTGATGGTACTATTGCTGCAATTACTGCTGTCAGGGAACTGGAAGAAGCAACTGTTGCGGTATAATGATTATTTGACAGGCTTTGCCACCTGGTAAAGCCTGTCCTCAAAAACTTTTACATCAAATTTTTCTTTTTCAAAATCATCCGGAAACAAATAGAGAATTAAAAGCCATTCACCTTTAACTATATCAACATTAGCAGGCATGGCATATACTTTTATATAATCATCTGTTGCGGTAATCTTAACTCTTACTCGTTCACCTTTAATGATTTTAATATCATTGCGCACCGCATCCTGTAATAGAATATATTCACCTTCATAATTTTTTAATTTCAGTTTTTCTTCTTTTGTTATGTAACTGGAACATTGCGTAAGTACTGCAATAGTAAAAAAGAATAAAACAATACAGCTTGTGTTAACAATACCAGGTAAGTATTTATGTATGTGTTTCATTACGTGCTCCTTAACAGATAGAATTTACTATAAAAGTCATAACAAATAAACCTTTGACACAAGTTAAAATGACCACTCTACGATCATTACTGCAACTAACAACGAAGGGCTTTGCTCGTTTCTCAGTTAAAGGGATCTTTCGCATTCAGCTCAGAATACTGTTACACATTCATTTCATTCTGAGACCCAATGAAATTGGGACGAAGAATCTTGTCGTTTTACACACAGCCATTACTGCATAACTGAAACTGATTCCCTTCGATAAACAGTTGCTGAGCCTGCCGGAGCATCCAGGACAAGCGCTTTGCTCGCAATAGCATTTAACTACCGTTATTGCAAGTTACAACGAAGTGAGGGCCTGGCAATCTCATTTTGTCATCCAGAGGAGTCCCCCCTTATAGGGGACGACGAAGGATCTCTCATTTTAATTGAGAATCTTCCTCCGATTATGTCGTTGCCAGAATGACATCCCATACATCGTCATTGGAAGTCCCGGCGAGGTCGTCTCGATACGATTGCTTGCGCAATCACTCGACGACCACGTCTCGATACAATTTTTTGCGCAATTACTCGACGACCACGTCTCGATACAATTTTTTGCGCAATCACTCGACGACCACGTCTCGATACAATTTTTTGCGCAATTACTCGACGACCACGTCTCGATACAATTTTTTGCGCAATTACTCGACGACCACGTCTCGATACAATTTTTTTTCGCAATTACTCGACAATCACGTCTTGATACAATTGTGTGCGCAATTACTCGACGACCACGTCTCGACACAATTTTTTGTGCAATCACTCGACAATCACGTCTTGATACAATTGTGTGCGCAATTACTCGACAATCACATCTTGATACAATTGTGTGTGCAATCACTCGACAATCACGTCTTGATACAATTGTGTGCGCAATTACTCGACAATCACATCTTGATACGATTGCTTGCGCAATCACTCGACGACCACGTCTCGACATAATTTTTTGCGCAATTACTCGACAATCACATCTTGATACAATTGTGTGCGCAATCACTCGACAAGCACGTCTTGATACAATTGTGTGTGCAATCACTCGACAACCACATCTTGATACGATTGCCTGGGCAACCACTCGACGATCACATCTTGATGCATTCTTCGCTTAGCTCAGTACACCTGACAAGCTTACTGTGAATACGTGAAAAAATGCCATTAACCTCACAGGTCAACTATGCATGTATTAATAAAAATTGTCAACCATGTATATATTTTACTCATTATTCACCAATGGATAATTGTAAACAATAAATTCAAGCTGCAATAATTCCTGAAAATACTTTTTAGTGTAAAGTTACGGAATGTATTACCGCTGCTACAGAAGATATCTCCTTTAATAGAGCATTTCTTACCTGAAAATAATCAAAATATGTACTTCAATTAACCATAAATATTCTATCGACAGGGAAGGGAATGTAACATTCATTTGCGATACTGTTAAAAAATACGCACAGGCAATATACATGTAACTAAAAAAGATATTGCATCAATGAATAGTAGTTTTAGGATATACCTCAAATTATGTATTTGAGGTATAGTATGTATATTGACTCGCATGCACACTTTGATCTGTGTGCTGATGACCACAACACAACAGCAGATGCTATAGTTTCACTAATGGATGAAAATCAGGTAACCTCTGCAGTGCATGTAGTTATCGATTATGAAGGGCTAAAGTGGGGTGTTGATTTTGTCAGCAGGTATAAAAATATTTACCTTGCGTTAGGAATCCATCCATCATCACTTGCTGATAGTTCAACATTAAACCAATTCACAGTAACTATCGAACAGTATATAAAGACAATTCCTGAAAAGATTTTTGGTATTGGTGAAACAGGCCTTGACTATTACCGTATGCGTCAGCCGAAAGCCATGCAACAGGAATCGTTCTATACTCAAATACAGTTAGCTAAAAAGTATAACCTGCCTGTTATTGTACATTCGCGCGATGCAATGGACGATACCTATGCAATTTTAAAAGAGCAAACTCCCCTCAAAGGCATTATCCACTGCTTTTCTGGTGATTTTAACGATGCTAAGAAATTCATTAACCTGGGTTTCTATATTTCTTTTGCAGGAAATGTAACATACAAAACCGCAACAAATCTTCAGGATGCAGCACAGTATGTCCCACTTGACAGAATGCTACTGGAAACCGATGCACCCTTTTTAACTCCTGTACCTCACCGAGGCAAACCAAATCATCCGGGACTGGTTATACATACATACCATTTTATTGCGTCATTGAAAAAAGTGGCATTATCAAATTGTATTGACAATATTGCACAAAACTTTTCCAATTTACTCAACACACAATAATTGACCTTGTAATGAGTATAGAAGTTTTTACATCAGATTTTTTAGTGATTGGCAGTGGCATTGCAGGATTAACATTTGCAATAAAAGCTTCTGACCTGGGTACTGTCCATATTGTAACTAAAAAGAAAGACTTTGACTCAAATACAAATTATGCGCAGGGTGGTATTGCTTCAGTTTTTGACCCACACGATTCAATTGAATCGCACATCAAAGATACATTAACTGCAGGAGCAGGTCTTTGCAATGAAACAGCAGTACGGATACTGGCTGAAAGCGGCCCACAACGTGTTCAGGAACTTATAAACTGGGGAGCGCATTTCAGTACCAGGAAAAACCCAAATGGATCAGTATCTCTTGATTTGGGCAGAGAGGGAGGACATTCATACAACAGGATTGTCCATGCAAAAGACCTTACAGGCCAGGAAGTTGAACGAGCATTGCTTGATGAAATTGCTCGTAGAAAAAATATACGGGTGTTTGAAAACCATACAGCAGTAGACCTGCTTACCCAGCATCAGCTAAAATTAACAGGTAAACAAATAAATTCTTATAACAATATCCGGTGCTATGGTGCATACATACTTGATAACACAACCGGAGTAGTTCACCTTTTTACTTCTCCTTACACATTGCTTGCTACTGGTGGCATTGGTCAGGTGTACCTTCATACCACCAACCCTGCCATTGCTACGGGCGATGGCATTGCAATGGCATACCGTGCAGGTGCACTCATAGCCGACATGGAATTTATTCAATTTCATCCAACATCTTTATATGAGCCAGGGCACAAAGAACGGGCATTCCTTATCAGTGAGGCAGTGCGTGGTGAGGGAGCTATCCTGCTTAATAGCCGTGGTGAACGTTTTATGGAAAAGGTTCACCCTTTAAAAGAGCTGGCACCACGGGATATCGTTGCCAGAGCTATTGACATGGAATTAAAGCGCCTTGGAGATCAATGTGTATATCTTGATATATCTTTTAAAGATAGGGATTTTCTTGAATCCCGTTTCCCAACTATTTATCATTACTGCCTGGAAGCAGGTATTGATATAAGCAAAGAACCCATTCCGGTGGTACCGGCTGCGCACTATCTGTGCGGAGGAATTGTATCCGATTTAAACGGAAGAACATCTATCAGCAATCTATATGTGTCAGGTGAATCCGCATGCACCGGCGTCCACGGTGCCAACAGGCTTGCCAGCAATTCTCTTCTTGAGGGTATTGTATTTTCCCACAGGGCATTCTGCCATATAAAAGAAATCTTTGCACCTGACAATAAAGATGCTTTACCCCAGTTTCCACAATGGGATAAAAAAGGAACATTTGATTTAGAGGAATGGATTTTGATTCAGCATAACATTGAAGATGTAAAACGTGTTATGTGGGATTATGTTGGTATTGTACGCTCAAATCGCAGATTAGAAAGGGCTGCACGGCGTATAACCCTGCTTGAAGAAGAAATACAGGATTACTACAGAAGAAGCACCATAACTTCACGATTGGTTGAATTGCGCAATTTGGTAACCACCGCAAAACTGATAGTCCAGAGTGCAATGCTTCGCAAAGAAAGCCGGGGACTTCACTACAATACCAATTATCCCCAGCAGGATGAATCATTAAACGGAAGTTATATTATATCATCACAGCAACAACCATTATTTATGAAAATTTCTGAGATTTCTTTTACATAACATCGAATAGTTATCAATGCAGGGGCTCTTTGCGATGCTCCTCTATATCAATTATCTTATTTTTGGAGAATTTCACAATGGCAAAGCGACTTATTCTTCATGGTGTTGTGCAGGGTGTGTTTTGCCGTTACTATTGCAGTGAAACCGCCAAGCGTTTAGGACTTCATGGAAGTGCAACCAACTTGTACGACGGTACCGTTGAAGTCCTCCTGGATACAAACGAAAATTCATTGGTTGATTCATTTATTAATGCTCTTAAAACAAATCCCTACGGCATTCGCTTCTACGGATCAATCAGCAGAGTAGATGTTTCTGATTACCAGGGAACCATTCGCGGTGACTATCGCTTCTAATTATACTTAATTTTTTTTGGGCGCGGCACCTTCATATTCCGGGTATACACTGTTTCAAAATGCTCTGAAATTTGTGCAAAGTTCATCTCAAGGATTGTATTGAGGGGAGTATTTTTAATTCTATTATAATAATGCGATAGTTCATCTTTAAACTGGTTATTAAAGTGTTCTTTTGAATAGCCATGTGAAAATTTATACCTGCCCATTCTTCGTACATCACCGTTAAACTTTGGACTGATGTGATACAGTTCGTGAAATGCCACATTGAGTTTTTCATAAGCTGGAAGGTCAAAATACCGCGGGATATAAAAATACACAATATACAAAATCTCAAACCCGTTATTCATAATCTTTGGGAACGCATACCAGTGGCCTTTAAACTTTTTTACCGGCACTCCATTTTCAAAGCGCATGGGTACTACCTTTGCAAAAATTCCACCCCCAGTGACCTTTTTATTATAGGCACTGCATACAAGAACATGATTCATGTCTATATGGGAAAACAATGGTGTGGCATTAATTATATCATAAAGAAGAAACGTCATGAAATCAGAAAGGTTAATAGAACTATCGCTTTTCATATTATTGCTTTGAAGCCAGTTCAATTAATTCTTTTGCATGCTTTACACTAAGGTCGGTAACAACCTCGCCTGCCAGCATGCGTGCCACTTCGTTTACTTTTTCGTCTGGCGATAGTTTCTCAACAAGAGTCGTGGTACGGGCATTAACGGATTTTTTTT
>Ga0209204_1000703_pt1 | contig 35110 bp, 33 predicted proteins | sample AD_JPNMR2_MetaG_FD_184425 | JGI IMG/M metagenome (GOLD analysis project Ga0209204, IMG submission 184425) | Active sludge microbial communities of municipal wastewater-treating anaerobic digesters from Japan - AD_JPNMR2_MetaG (SPAdes) (version 2) | ecosystem: Engineered > Bioreactor > Anaerobic...
TTTTTGATCCTATCAGAGAATTTTTGTAATACATAACAGATAAGTTTAGAAAGAGAGATTTTTTCTTTTTTAGCAATCTTTGCAATTTTTTTCTTCATCTCTGAAGTAGTTACAAAATGTAGCTCATGATCTTTTTTGTAATTTAATTTTGTGTTCATAAAAACCCTCCATAAAAAATATTTCTATATATTAATCACAAATTTTTTGAAAAAATCCTTTACAATTTTTGTCAAAAAAATTAAAAAAAGTTGCCTAGAAATAAAATTGCACCCCATCGAATTTGCAAAATTAGATTTTTGTTGCTGAAGAAAACAGATTTTGTTAAGGTATCAGAATAAGAATTATTAAGAATTTAAAATATTATAAACAATAGGTCATTAAAATGTCTTAATTTTATGACGCCTTATGAGGCTTATAAAATATGCACTTCGTTATTGAATCTGTGTTATAAAAAAAATATAAATTATTTGTAATAAATTCTTGAAATTTATAATAAAATGTTTAATATATATATAAATACATTTTTTAAGGATAAAACTATGAAGAAAAAAAAGATAATATTAGTAGTAATAATTTTTATTCTTTTTTCCTGTTCAAGTCTTACAAATAATTTAATAGATGGATTAAGTAAGTCTTTATACAGGCAAAAAGATATTAAATTGATTGAAGACGGAGCACCAGCATTTTTACTTCTTATAGAAGGAATCATTACAACTTATCCAGATAATAAAGATATGCTTATGGCTGGAATTCAAACATTTTCAGCATATTCGCAAGCATTTGTAAATGACAAAGTAAGACAAAAAATTTTTCAGAATAAGACAAAGGAATGGGCTATTCAATTATTAAGGACATATCCCTTATATAGAGCCTATGAAAAAACAATCGATAAAGAAAAAAGAGAGATCGCATTTAAAAGATTTTTAAATAGTCTTGGTAAAAGAGATGTAAAGTATGTTTTCTGGGCTGCAAATGCCTGGATAATGTGGATCATAGGGAATCTTGATGATATGATGGCTTTATTAGAACTGGCTGAGGTAAAGGAGATCATCGGAAGAATAAAGGATATTGATGGCAGTTTTTATTATGGGGCGCCTCATCTTTTCTATGGTGTATATTACAGTGCTTTCCCAGAAGATTTTGGTGGGAATCTAAAAAAGGCAAAAGAGGAGTTTGATATAGCATTATCTTTGAGTAAAGAGGATTTTTTAACAACAAGATTTTTTTATGCAATATTCTATTTAAAGACAGTAAAAGATAGAGATAATTTCGTCAAAATATTAGAGGAAATTATAGCAGTTGATATTGATAAATATCCTGATACAAGATTATTAAATCTTGTAATACAGAATCAGGCAAAAAATATTTTAGAAAATATAGATAATTTTATAAGAGAATGATTTTTTAATAAAATATATTTACGAGTTAAAAACTTTTTGATATATTCAATAGATAAAGATAAAAGTGAGGTAATTATGTGTAAAAAAAATTTAATTTTTATAATCTTGTTTCTTGCTCTCAATATTTTAAATCCACAGGCTAAATATATATTTCAGATAGCAACTGATGCTCCAGAGGGTAGTAGCTGGGTAAAGACATTACTTGATATAAATGAAGATATAAAAAAATATAGTAAGGGGCAGGTTGAGATTAAGGTATTTGCTGGAAGTACAATGGGGGATCAGAGTTCTGTTATAAAAAAGATAAAAATGGGACAATTGTCTGGCGCTGGTTTGTCCAGTGGAGGAGCACAGCTAATTTATAAGGATTTTGGGATATTAGGTTTCCCAATGATTTTTAAAAATTATGACGAATATGATTATATTGTTAAAGAATTTGGTTATCTTTTTGAACAGGAATTTGAAAAGAATGGTTTTATTCTTGCAGCATGGAGTGAGGTTGGGCTTATATATATTTTTTCTAAAAAAAAGGTAGATACACTGGATGCATTAAGAAATGCTAAACCATTCATAATGGAAGGTGATCAGGTAAGTATAGTTCTTTTTGAAGAGGCTAAGATAAAACCAGTTCAGACAAAAATGTCTGATATTATCACAGATTTAAATACTGGAAGAATAGAGACTGTTTTTTCAAGTACTTATGCCTTAATTGCAACTCAATGGTTTACAAAGGTATATTATATGGCAGATTTCCCGATAACCCTTATGATTGGGGCTGTTGTATTGGATAAAAAGCTATTTGATAGTATGCCAAAAAATTATCAGGTAGAGTTAAGGCGTCTTTTTAAAGAACATTTTGCCAGACTTACTCAAAAGGTAAGAAAAGATAATGAAGATGCAAGAGAAATTTTAGTAAGAAAAGCGGGCATAAAAATTTTGCCAATAGATCAGAAACAAAAAGAAATTTTTTATAGGCTTGCTGAGAAAGCTTCAGATAGATTAACTCAGGTAGATTATTCACGAGATCTATATTTAAAAATAAAGGAAAAGCTTGAAGAATATAGAAAGAATAAAAATTCTAATTAAATCTAAAAATATTATTGTATTTTGATAAAATTTTTAGTATAAAATATGATAAGAGATTTGATAAAAATTAAAAGTATGGAAATAATATTATGGCAGATATTCAAAAGAAAATGCCTTTTATAGAAAGGGTGAAGATATTTTTAAAAAGTATAGTAAATATTATTACTAAAATAGAGGAGATAATTTTAATTCTTTTACTATGTTTGATTATTTTTATCTCTTTTTCTCAACTGATTCTTTCTTTTTTTGATTCTTTCTTAAAAAGTGGTTTTCTTGTAAAATTTGTATGGTTTGATTCACTATTAAAATATTCTGTATTATGGATAGCAATGGTTGCAGCAAGTATAGCAACATCAGAAAATAAACACATAAATATAGATCTAATTGGGAAATTAACAAAAGGGAGATTCAAATCTTTTGTAAAAATAATAAATAACTTTTTTGCTGGTATAATTACTACTATTTTAACAGTAATTTCTATTATATATATCATAAAAATAGAATATACTTCAAATGATCCAGCACCATTCTTAAATATACGAAGATGGATTTTACTTATACCAATTCCGGTCGGCTTTTTATTAATGTCTTTTAAATTTATTTTAAAAGGGATTAAATACATATATAATTTTATTCATAAAATAGAAGAATAGGATAAAAGAATGTTGGTCTTAATACTATTTTTAATAATTATAATAGTTACTATATTTGGTGCTCCTTTGTTCAGTATAATTGGGGCAAGTTCAATGGTAAATTTTTTAAAGACAAATATACTTATTGTCCCTCAAGAAATTTCTGGAATTGCAAATACACCATTATTACACAGTATTCCATTATTCACATTTGCAGGTTATATTCTTGCTCATAGTAATGCATCAAAAAGACTTGTTAGATTTACCAACGCAGCCTTAGGATGGTTGCCCGGAGGTCTTGCTATAGTAACACTTCTTACATGTGCTTTTTTTACCTCATTTACCGGTGCATCAGGAGTAACAATTGTCGCACTTGGCGGCTTATTACTTCCAGCATTAATTTCAGAAAAATATAATGAAAAATTTTCTCTTGGGCTTGTCACAACTTCTGGAAGTGTTGGGTTACTTTTCCCACCCAGTCTACCAATAATACTCTTTGGGGTAATTGCAGCAACAAGCATTGATAAACTATTTGTCGCTGGGATTCTTCCTGGTATCATAATATTGTTAGTGTTAGCGTTATATTCTATGTATATGGCAAGTTTTAAATTTAAAATAGAAACCATAAAATTCTCTTTTAAAGAATTTGCTCTTGCCTTAAAAGATATGTTATGGGAATTGCCCCTGCCTATTCTTTTATTTGGCGGGATATATTCTGGTAAAATGGCAATATCTGATACTGCCGCCTTTACTGTATTATATGTTCTTGTGGTAGAAGTCTTTATTAAAAAGGATATTAAAATAAAAGAAATTCCAAAGATAATGAAAGAAAGTATGGTTTTAGTAGGTGCCATACTTGTAATTCTTGCGGTCTCTCTTGCTGCCACTAATTATATGATATATCAGGAAGTTCCTCAAAAGTTATTTAATCTACTGAAAAATATAATTGCGAGTAAATTTCTTTTTCTTCTTGCTTTAAATATATTTTTATTAATAGTTGGCTGTTTAATGGATATATTTTCTGCTCTTGTTATTGTTGTTCCATTAATACTTCCTCTTGCCGAGGCTTACAATATAGATCCAGTACATTTGGGAATTATATTTCTTGCAAATTTAGAGATAGGTTATCTAACTCCACCAGTAGGAATGAATCTTTTTATCTCTTCGATAAGATTTGAAAAATCTATAATTGAGATTTATAGATCTGTTGTAGTCTTTATTTTATTAAGATTTGTTACTCTTGCTATCATAACATATATCCCTTTTTTGAGTCTCTGGTTTATAGAATCTCCATCCATTGTAGGTGAATGGGAATATATTCATAAAGATGGCAAAATAGAAAAAATTATCTTAAAGTCTAATGGTAAGTGTCTAAAGATAAAAGGTGATCCAATGGAAATTTTATTTAATGAACCAGTACTCGCAAGATATGAAATTAATAAAGACAAATTGATGATATATGAAAATGAAAATAAAGAAGAATATTTCTTTGAGATATACAATCAGGGTAAAAGACTCTTACTTAAAGATGGAAATAGTGAGAGATTTTTTATAAATAAAGTTTCTCCACCATTGGGTTTAAAGGCTGGGAAGATAATAGGAAAGTGGGCGTTTGATGAAAATAATTATTTTGAATTTTTATTAAATAATGAGCTAATTATTTTTAATGGTGGAGTTGAAAAAAGGTATAGATATAAAGTAATTAATAACAAAATCATCTATCTTTACGAAAAAAAAGAGGATGGATATGATGATAAGAAGATTATTGTTACATATACTATCAATAATGATGTAATGACTATCAGTGGTAAATCTTATAAGATAGTGGACTCTACTCTCTACTAAAATTTTTAAATTTTTATAAAATTTTTAAAATCTCTCTTTTAAAAAAAATAAAAATGTATTATAATAATATTATATGCCTTTAATTTTCTAAAAAAGAGAGAAAGAATGGCTAAAAATTATATATTATTAATTTCTGAGAATAAAGAAAATATTAATGAAATTTTAAATTTGTTTAAGAATAATAAAAGTATTAATTTTTATGTCTGTTCTAACAAAGATGAGTTATTTAATAAAAATAGAATAAAAATAGATTTTGTCATAATAGATAGTGATTCAATAAGCTATAATTATTTTAAATTAATAAAAAAAATTAAAAAGATTAATAATAAGATAGGAATTTTAATATTAGCAGAAAATATAGATGATTCTTTAAAGGCTTATATTTCTAAGTATAATTCAATAAGTATATCCTCTTTAAAAAAGTCAAAAGATGAAATAAAGTATAATACACTAAACTATTTTATTTCATTAAGAAGTGCAAGATTAAATATAGAGGTTTCAAAATTTTTAACACTTGAAAAAAAGATCTATAGACTCCCAAATTCATTAAAATATGTAGGTCCTATATCAGAGCAATTAACAAGAAATCTTGTAGAGATCGGTATTGTGGATAAGGATTATATATATAATATAAAATTTGGTATTCAGGAGATGCTAATAAATGCTATTGAACATGGCAATCTTGAAATAACTTATGAACAGAAAAGCGAGTTACTTAAACAGGGTTTTGATATTAATAAAATAATAGAAAAATATGCGTTAAAAGAAGAATTTAAAAAAAGAAAGGTTATAATTAAATACTATTTAACAAAGAATAAGGTAATATATGTCATAAAAGATCAGGGGAAAGGATTTGATTGGCGTAAAATACCGAATTGCATAGATGGTGCTAATTCTCTACTTGAACATGGAAGAGGTATAATAATGACAAAAAATTATTTTGATGAATTTTATTACAATGAAAAAGGTAATCAGGTAACAATGGTTATATATAGAAAAAAATAGTAAAAATTTTTAAAATTGTGGCAATATCTGTTTAATCAAATAAAGGTATGAGATGAAAAAAACGTATGGAGCACATGCGGTTATTTAAGTTGTGCTATAAATATTTGAATAATCGTTGAAATAGATTTTTGGCCTATTATTCTTAAAAATAGCCTGATTTTCTATATTTTCTTTTCTATGCCAGTAATTTTTCTAAGGCGGGCGTAAAATTTTTCAAGATTAAGAATAACCATTTCTCCCATACTAAATTTTATATTATCGTCATTAAGAAAATCGTATATCACCTTATCATTTATTTCCATAAGATCTGTCATTCTTTTTAACTCTTCAAGAGAAAAATAAAAATTAAAATTATTGTTCCCTTTAACGCCATGTCCTATATCGATTAAGTAGTCAAGAGAATCATATAACCTTGCAACTGGATTATTTATACATAAATTTAATACTCTTCTATAAGTATGATATATCCTTATTGCAAGACTAATAAATATTTTTTGTAATATTTTATTACCTAATTTGTCCATAAAGTTATCTTGATTCAAGACAAGAAGAGAAGAATCCTCAAAGGCAACAGCAGTTGCCATTCTTGTCATCTGATTTAATATTGACATTTCTCCAAAAAACTCGCCATTGCCTAAAATTGACATAATGTACTCTTTGTCTTCGCTAATATGAGATATCTTAATCTTTCCTTTTTCTATATAGTAAAAATTTTTACCATATTCTCCTTCACAAAAAACAACATCATCTTTTTTTAATTCTAATTTAGTTCCTGCTTCAGGTTCATTATAATTTATATATGCAGAATTATAATTACTTGAATAGATTTTATATCTTTCGTTAGCATATTTAGCCTGTTGTAGCATGCCATTTTTCTCAAAAAATTTCGCAGCCAATAAGATTGAATCCCAGCTTGAGACAACGGATGAAGATTTTAAAATTGTTTTATGATAAATGGAGTCAAGTTCTCTTAATTTATTTGAATATTCTTTAATTATTTTTAAAAAAATATCTCTTTTTTGAGATAAAAATTCAATAACATTATTTCTCTTTATTGTAATTATAGAACACTCTGTCAATGCCGTAATTCTATCAATGTTATTTAACCCAGTTAAACAGGAGACAAAGCCGAATGTATCGCCATCTTTTAAAATTTCATTTTCAGTTTTGTCTGGAAAAAATATTGATTGTAGCACTTTCCCATTTTTAATCAAAAAAAGATAAGGGAGGGCTTTTGATTTTTCAAGATATATAATAGAATCTTTATTATAATTTTTAATAGTAAATAATTCGTTATCCATTTGATATTCCTTAAAATAAATTCTTTATTTAATTCTGACTTTTTATTCTCTCCTCTAGAAAATTAAGTTTTAATGCCTCAATTAATTCATCCATTTCCCCCATCATAAACCTATCAAGTTTGTATAGAGTCATATTAATCCTATGATCTGTTACTCTGTTTTGTGGAAAGTTGTAAGTTCTTATCTTATCAGATCTATCTCCACTTCCAATTTGTCCTTTTCTCATCTCTGCAATTTCATTCTGTTTTTTTGTCTGCTCTAAATCAAAAAGTCTTGCTCTTAATATTTTTAAAGCAGTTGCCTTATTTTTATGCTGACTCCTATCATCCTGACATTTTACGACAATTCCAGTAGGAATATGTGTAATTCTAACAGCAGATTCTGTTTTGTTAACATGTTGCCCACCAGCGCCACCTGCTCTTAAAACATCTATTTTTATATCTTCTGGTTTTATTTCAATGTCTATCTCTTCAACCTCTGGCAATACAGCCACAGTAACGGCAGAGGTATGCACTCTTCCGCTTGCCTCTGTTATTGGTATTCTCTGTACCCTATGTCCCCCGGATTCAAATCTTAAATTTTCATAAACATTTTTGCCAGATATTGAAAATATTATCTCTTTATACCCACCAAGTTCATTTTGATTATAGTCCATTACCTCTAATTTCCAATTTTTCATTTCACAATATCTTGAATACATCTTAAAAAGATCTGCACAGAATAAAGCAGCCTCTTCTCCGCCAGTTCCAGCCCTTATTTCCATGATAATGTTTCTACTCGCAAGTGGGTCTGGTGGTATTAATAATATCTTTATTTTTTCTTTTATTTTTTTTAAATTTATGACGAGTGCCTCTTTTTCCTCTTTTGCCAACGATATTAATTCTAGGTCCTTCTCATTTTTTATTATCTCTTCTGTATCATTATATTGTTTTAAAAAATTTTTATAATTATTGTATTCTACAACAATCTCTTCAAGTTGGGATGCCTCTTTTGAAAGATCTCTAAATTTTTTGTTATCATTTATAATAGATGGATCTGCTAACTCTTGAGAAATATTATTATATTTTTTTACTATATTTTCTAATTTTTCTTCTGTTTTTGAATCAAAAATCAAATCCTCATTCATTTATAACATCCTATTTTTAAATTATAATGAAAAATTTTTAATTTGTCAAAAGTAAATTTAAAATAATTTTATAAAAACACGAATAATTATTAAAACCCAAGAATAATGAAAAATATTGTTATTTTATCATATAAGGAGAATAATTATTCCTTTTTAGATTTTTCTCTCTCTTTTTCCTCTTTTTTTCTTATTTTTTCTTCTAATTTTTTGTGTTTTTCTTCAATTTTTTGTTTTCTTATTCTTTCTTTTAGAAGAAGATTATCTTCTAATTTTTTATCAATTTTATAACTAAACAATGTACCATTCTTTAGTTTAATAAAAAGATTTAATTTGTAAATTTCATCAGGATGTTGAAGAATCATATTAAATAGATCTTTTACTTCGTCCTGAATTGTCATAAAGACCTCCTAACTCCAAAATTTATTTATTTTTAAGTCATAGACTAATTCTTCTATTTTCTTTTTTACCTCTTCTGTAATAAGTTCATTTGCTCTGTTTTTGTCTTCTATTTTTTCATAATCTGGAAATGTTATTGGTTTACCTATATTTGCATAATATTTTCCAGACAAAACTGTTAATGTTTTATGTTCTGTTTCGCCAACTTTTATATTTATACTCTTTTCTTTTACATATCTTATAGGAGATACTATTCCAATTGGAATTATAGGAACCGGATATTCTAAATATATTCTTGAAAGGCCAGTATAAAATTTCAGAAAACTTCTTTGATCATTGAGATCTCCTTCAGGAAATATATAAATTGATTCCCCTTTTTTTAAATACTCTACTGCTGTTGGTATAACATTTTTTCTATTTTCTGGTAAGGCATTTATCTGCTCTGCAATTTTTAAAAATGTCCTAAAAAAAGGAACATGAAATCCAGGACCTATCACCATGTGAACTGGCTCTCTCATTAATGTTATTACAAAAAAAGGATCTGTTGAAGAGAAATGATTTGAGCAATATATTTTAGGCCCATCTATAAAATTCTCCTGTCCCCAAACTTTAAACTCCAAAAAGTTATGAATATAAAAATGGATAAAGAATCTTACTATCTTATAGCCTATTTTACCTACAAGATTCAAGTTTTTCCTCTTTTTAGATGAGTATTATTCACTATGATAATTAATTAAGGTCTTTATGTCATAACCTTCTAAAAGTTTTTCATAATTAAGAAATGGCAGTCCTATTACCGCGAAAAAGCCAGTAACATTAGATCCTAATTTTTTTACAAGATTTGCACAGGCTTTAAGAGTGCCACCGGTTGCAATAAGATCATCTATTATTAAAATATTTTTTCCAGATGGAATATCCTCTTTATGAACTTCAAGAGTTGCTGTGCCATACTCTAATGCATAGTTCTCTTTTATAGTAGCTCCTGGTAATTTACCTGCTTTTCTTGCAAGAACTAAAGGAATCTTCATTTTATAAGCAAGAGGGGAGGCAAAGATAAATCCTCTTGATTCTACTGCGAGTAACATATCAATTTTTTTATCTTTATACATCTCAAATGCCTTTTCTATAATCCAACTAAATGCTTCTGGTTGAGTAAATATTGAAGTAATATCATAAAAGAGTATTCCTGGTTTTGGAAAATCTTTTACTTTTCTTATAAAATTATCAAGATTTATATCTTTCATAAAAACCTCCTGATTTTATATATATCAGAAAATCATATTATTGTCAAAAATTTTATATTCATATAATAGATAAGAGAGATTTTATTTTTAGACAGTTAAAAAGATAGAATTATCCTAAGGGTAAGTTTTGAGTAATAAAGATAGAATGGTCAAATTTTAGGCATTTCATTAATTTTATAAAAATTTTATCTCTTTCAGGCAGAAATTTAAGTTAAATTTGAGTAAAAAGTAGTCGTTAGTCTCAATGTAGCAGGGGATATCTTGCTCTCTTTCCTCCTTCACAACACAAGCCTTTCTTATCTTTAACCCCTCTATCTCATTTTTTATTTCTTGTATCATCTTCATAAATTTTTCTTCTCCATAAATTTGAATGCCAGTAAAATATACTTCAAGCAACTCTCTAATAAGAGTTGCAATACTAAATGAGTTTAACTGGTCATGCACTAATTTCAACTCATTATATATCTCTTCTGGCAAAAACACCCTTATCTTTTCTGTGGCATTTATAAATTTGTAATCCTTCTCACGCCTTTTTTCATAAAGGTGTTTTTCCCTTAATACCGGTATCATCAATAAAATTATTTCCCTAACAATAACTGAAAGATCTTTATTTTTCTTTTCTTTCAAATATTTAATTTTATCGAATAGAGATTTATTCAATACAAAATCAAATTCTTTCATATTTAATCCTCCTGTTTAAAAAATATTTCTATATATTAATCACAAAATTTTTAAGAAAATCCTTTACAACTTTTAGAAAAAAAAAATACATAAAAATAAAATTGTGCCTTCGATTATAAAAAAGTGTTGAAAGTTTTTGACAAAATAAACAATTTTTAGTAAGATGTAATCCAATTTAAGGAGGAGTAATTATGTTAAAAGAAGGTGATAAAGCGATAGATTTTACCTTAAAAGATCAGGAGGGAAGAGATATTAGATTAAGCGACTTTAAAGGTAAAAAGATAGTTTTATATTTTTATCCCAAAGACAATACACCAGGATGTACTACTGAGGCTTGTGGTTTTAGAGATGTTTATGATCTTATTCTTGCTAAAAATGCCGTTGTTATAGGAATTAGCAGTGATTCTGTAACTTCTCATAAAAAATTCAAGGATAAATACAATTTACCATTCTATTTATTAAGCGATCCAGATAAGAATGTTATAAAGAGTTATGAATGTTATGGTGAAAAAAATATGTGCGGTAAAATTACACTTGGGATTTTAAGAAAGACATATATTATTGATGAGAATCAGACAATTATCAAAGTATTTCCTAAGGTAACTCCCAAAGAGCACGCTAAAGAAGTTTTAGATTTATTATAAAATTTCAAAGGCAAATAGAGTAATATCATCTTCAAACATAGGATTTTGAGAAAAAAATATCAATTCTGTCATTATGGTATCAGCGATATCCTCTATTGGTTTAAAAGAATTCTGTTTTATAATATTAATAAGTCTTTCTTTACCAAAAGGTTGGTTATTTTCTCCAATAGTTTCAATAATACCATCAGTGTATAGAAATATTTTATCCCCTTTTTGAATTTTTATTTTATCTTCATCGTAAAAATTTTTACTAAGGATACCTATAACAAATCCATTTGTATTAAACTCTATTATTTCATTATCTCGTAGTAATATAGGATTAGGATGAGCAGCATTTGAATAGGTAAGAGTATATTTTTCAAGATCAACAACTATAAGACAGGCTGTCAAATAGTCATCTGTTTGAATTATATTTTGAAATTCAATATTTGTCTTATAAAAAAAATCCTTTATTTTTTCATAATTTCTTATCTCTTTTTGAAAAATGGCCTTTATCATAGAGGCAATAATAGCGGATTTAACCCCATGTCCACTTACATCTATTATTAAAATAGCAAATCTGTTATCGTCTAATTTTACTATATCAAAGAAATCCCCTCCTATATAGGTAGAAGGTAAATATTTTGAAACAAAATTTATCCTGTCTAAAAAAGGAAATTCTTTAGGAAGAAGATTTTTTTGAAGTTCACTTGCAAAATTTAATTCTCTATGAAAATTTTTATTTTCTATTTCTATTCTTTCATTCTCTTCTTTTAAATTTTTGATCTGGGTTTCAAATTCTTTTTTTAGTTTCTCACAATGAGCATTAATAAAATAATCTATATCTTTTAATATTTCTTCATCAAATTTTTTTTCTATAAAATTATTAGTAATTATTTTTTCTATTAAATTATTATTATAAAAATAGAGAAATATATCTATTACTCTTGCTTTCGTTCTTATATTATTATAATTTGAAGTTATCGATATGATAATATAATCATCAATATTTATATTATCAATATTATTTTTAATAATAACTTCACACTTATTTTTTAAGATATTTATAAATTCTTCAAGTTTTATATTTTCTTCGTTTAATATTATTATCTTTTTCATAACTAAAAAATATTTATTTTTTTAAAATTATTAATATTTTTTTAAAAAATCGTCAATTATTTTTATCTGAAATAAATTTATTTTTTTTAAAAAATTAAATTTTTAAGTTTATAAAGATATTTTTATGTCTTAAGGTACGATTTTGTTTTTAGGAAAAGAAAAAGATAGAATTAGCCTAAGGGTAAGTTTTGAGTAAGAAAGATAGAATGGTAAAATTTTAGATAGAGCACTAATTTTATAAGAATTTTATCTCTTTCAGGCAAAAATTTGAGTTAAATTTGAGTAAAAAGTAGTCGTTAGTCTCCATAGAGCATGGGATATCTGTGGAACCAATCTTCACCACCACAGCCTTAGCTCCCCTTAAACTTTCTATTTCCTTTTCCCATTCTTCTATTCTTTTTGCAAACTCCTCTTCACCCTCTACTTCAATGCCAGCAAAATATAATTCTAGAAGTTCCCTTATAAGAATGGCAATACTGAATGAATTAATATGATCATGAACCAATTTTAACTCATTATATACCTCTTCTGGAATATAAATTCTAATCCTGTGGGTGGCATTTATAAATCTATAATCTTTATCCCTCCTTTTTTCAAAAAGATGCTTTCTCTTTAATACGGGAAGCATAAAGATTATAATTTCCCTTATTAAAGTAGAAAGATCTTTATCTTTTTCATTTCTTAAAATGTTAATTTTTTCAAAAAGATTTTGATTTAAGACAAAATCGAATTCCTTCATAATTTTAATCCTCCTGTAAAAAAATATTTCTATATATTAATCACAAAATTTTAAAGAAAATCCTTTACAACTTTTTAAAAAAATTAAGAAAATTATCTAAAAATATCCCTGTTAAAAAATAAAATTTAATTTTTGACAAACTAAAAAAATTAAATTATAATCTTTAAATTATGATAAAAGAAATTATCTTTATTTTTTTATTTCTTTCATTTATATTTTTGAATTGTGATAAAAAAAATGATATCTTTATTATAGATCAAGATGGCAAATTGATAAGTATAAAGAATTTAAAAGAAAAAAGAGACTATTTTAAATATATTTATGATGAAAATAATAATTTAAAAAGAATAGATTATTATGATGCTTCGGGTGATTTAAGATATAGCTATAACTATGATGAGAATCTTACTTTAATAAATAGAATAGAATATGATAAGAATGTAGAAAAAATTAAAGTAGAATATAATAAAAATGGCTATAAAACAAAAGAATATATTTTTGATAATACTTCTGATTATAAATTATACTCTTACGAATACGATAGAGAAAATAGAATAAAATCAAAAAAAGAATATAGTGTTCATAATAACTCTTCTAATTTTATTTACTGGGAAGAATATTTATATAAAGAAAATAGCAACGAGAAAATAAAGAATATAAAATATGACTCAAATAATAATATCATTCAAGAAATAGAATATAATGATAAAATTATAAAAGAATTTAATTATGATAAAAATAGCAATCTTATTTATATTTATGAGATTGATAAAGAGAAAAATATAGAAAATTATTTTTATTATAAAGACAATAAAATAACATCCAGTCTTGAAAAAAAAGTGAATACCGTAGAAGAGGTATTTTATAATGAGAATGGATTAAAAACAAAAGCAATTGAAATCGATAAAAATGGAAATAAAATCAAAGAGACACATTTTGATAAAAATGGGAATATTACAGAATATATTACATTTGAATATGACGAAAAAGGTAAACAGATTAAAAAGGCAGATTTTTCTGCTGAAAACAAACTGAAAAGATATTATAAATATATATACAATAAAAATGGCAAAATAGAAAAAATTCAGACATTTGATTCAGACGGCAATCTTATAGAATATGAATAAGTGATGAAAAATAGATATAAAATTAAGATAAAATTTAAACTTCTATTTCTAACTCTATGTTTTTCATTAATTCCTGCTTTTTTATTAATCTATTTTACTCAAAAGAACATATATGATTATTTAATAACAAATGCAAGAGATTTTAATTTTAAATCATTACAAAATAGCACAAATAACCTTAATTTTATAATTGAAAAGATAAAAAAAGAGATAGAAGAGATTAAAAATAGTGACAGGTATAAAGAGATAGATAATTTTAATCTAAAAGATAAAATTGGTGAAATAATTTCGTATGATAATTTAAATAGAAAATTTAAAGAATATTTATTAACAAAAGATATAGAAGACTTAATTGTAATTGATTTTAATAAAATTTCCTTATTAAAGAATAACTATCTAATAAATATCTATTCTCAAAATCAATATATTGTTAGAATTGAAAATCTCATGCTTGAAGACTTTTTTATTGATATAAAAAATAGAGATGAAAATAATGGATATATTCTAGCTACTCTTAAAAAAGATAGCATTATTGGTTACAATCTCGAAAAGAGACTTTTCTTAATAAATTTTATAAAAGATAACAATGGTATAAAAAAACTATTTATTTTAGCATTACCGGATAACTTAGTTACAGAATCTCTTAATATAAAAGATCTTAACTATGCGAAATTAATAATTGTTGATAAATATAATGGTGTAATCGATATAAAAAATTTCATTAAAGATCAGGTATTTGAAACAATATATAAAAAAATAAGCGAAAGTTTTTATACAAAAGATGATATTCTTGAAATTCCACAGATTAAAAGACTCATACTTATTCTTAACAAAAAGATAAAAAATAATGAAATAATAAACGATAATTACTATTCCATAATAAAATACGAAAAAGAGAAATTTATTGTTATTTTATATTACAATTGGGAACAGGAATTAATCTATTATTCTATTCAACCTCTAAAAATAGTATTTAGCTCAGTTACCAAAACTATAACAGGTATTATATTCATTGCCTTAATTATATTTATAACGATTCTTATAGCAAGTGTTATATCAACTAATATAATCGCAACTCCAATAGAAACAAGAACAGAATTAATTCAGGATGAAAATGTATATTTTATGAACATTGCTCATGAACTAAAAACACCTTTAACAGTTATATCAAACTATCTGGATAAATATCTAAAAGAATACGGGAGTAATAAAGATATTGAGATAATAAAAAATAATATAGAAAGTTTAAAAAAAGATATGATTGATTTTCTTGATTTTGGTAAAATTGAGAGAGGCCAGCCTTTTTATAATCATAATCAAACTATTAACTTTTCAGAAATATTAAAAAATAAGATTGTTTTATTTACTGTTAGTGCCAATCAAAAAAATATTGCGATTAATAAGAATATTGAAGAGAATATTTATATAAAAATAGATCCTTTTGCTGTTGATAGGATTTTAAACAATCTATTTGATAATGCTATTAAATATAATAAAGAAAATGGGATAATTGATGTAAATCTTGAGGTAAAAAACAATAAAGTTTTTTTTACTATTTCTGATACTGGCATTGGGATAAGTGAAAAAAAAATGAAAAATCTTTTTAATCCTTTTACACAGGTATTAGATGGCTCAAAAAATAGTGGGGTCGGGCTTGGCTTATTTATTATAAAAAAGATAATAGATGATATAAAAGGAGAAATAAAAGTAGAAAGTAGATTAAATAAAGGGACAAAATTCACAATTATTTTACCACTTGCCAAAAAAGAAATCTTAACAATTAAAGAAAATAGTAATGAAATTATTGAAAAAAATAATACTATTCTTATAGTAGAAGACAATGAAGATCTATTAAATTATCTTTATATATCTTTAAAAGATTATTTTAACATAGAAAAAGCTAAAAATGGACTTGAGGCTATTAATAAACTGAATAATATAAAGCCAGATTTAATAATATCAGACATAATGATGCCAGAACTCAATGGTTTTGAATTCTTTGAAAGAGTCAATAGTCAAGAAAATTATAGGGATATCCCATTTATCTTTTTAAGTGCGATAAGTGCTACAGAGTATAAAATAAGAGGATTTGAAAGTGGGGCAGTTGATTATATAGTAAAACCTTTTAAAATAGAAGAACTCTTTGCAAAAATTAATTCACTTCTTAAATTTAAAAAACTTAAAGATATTCTTTATAAAAAGGATAAATATGCTACTATAGGTATGCTTGTGGCTGGGATTTCTCATGAAATACTAAATCCCTTAGCAGGGATTTATGCTCCTGTTGAAAATATACAGAAGATTGTAAGAAATATCAATTTTGAACAGAAAATGAAAATAGAGAGTTTTATTAATGATATATGGACAAATGTCAAAAGAATTGATTCAATAATAAAAAATTTAAAAATATTATTCTATAATGATAGATCCACTCTGGAAAAGAAAGAGATAAAAATAGAGGATGTTGTTAATTCAGTTTTAGAATTATTTCATAATAAAATAAAAGATAGAATAACAATTATTAAAAAAATAGAACAAGGTATAACTGTTGAAGCTAATTATGCATCTCTTACTCAAATTTTTCTTAACCTTATTTCAAACGCTATTGATGCAATAAAAGAAAATGGTATAATTACAATAGAAAGTTTTAAGAATAACGAAGGTGTAATTATAAATATAATGGATAATGGCTCTGGAATTCCAGAAAAAGATTTAAAAAATATCTTTATGCCATTCTGGACAAGCAAAGAGATAGGTAAAGGAACAGGCATGGGACTATATATAGTAAAAGATCTAATTATGAGACTGAATTGGAAGATAGAAGTTTCTTCTATTATAGGGGAAGGGACAAAATTTACAATTTATACTAAAAATGTATAAAGATATCCCACTATTGAAATATATATATTTTTTTCTGGCATAAAGATATCCACTTCATTTTATAAATTCAAAATAAATTTAATACATTTTTAATATTGACAAAAAAGATTTAATCAAGTAAAAAAGTTTCTCAAAATTAAATATTAATAGAGGTGTTTATGAGTAAAGTATTAAAGATTAATTTTACAGAGGAATTTATAAATAACTTACAAATAGATAATGAAAAAATAATTCAGAAAATATCAGAACAATTAAATATTCCAATCTTTAAAGTTAAGGCAACGGTTAATCTTTTAAAAGAGGGGAACACTATACCTTTTATATCAAGGTATAGAAAAGAGGTAACCGGCTCTCTAAATGAGGTGGAAGTAAGGGAGATATCCCATTTATTAATGTCAAATGAAAATCTTGAAACAAGAAGAATAGAGATCATAAAGGCAATTTTTTCTCAGGGAAAACTTACAGAGGAACTATATTCAAACATAGTAAAGGCAAGCAATTATGCAGAATTAGAAGATCTTTATGCACCATATAAGAAAAAGAAGAAGACAAGAGGTATGATTGCCATCGAAAAGGGACTTGAAGAATTGGCAAACTTACTCGAAAAACTGGATGATTTTGAGTTGGAAAAAGAGGCGAAAATATTTATTAATGAAGAGAAAGGGGTTAATTCAGTTGAAGAGGCTATTCAGGGAGCAATGGATATTGTTGCAGAAAGAATTGCTCATAATATAGAAAATAGAAAATTAATAAAAAATCATCTTATTCAAAATGGCTCTTTTGTTGTAAAAGGATTAAAAGATGCTGATACAAGTGTTTATAAGATGTATTATGATTATAAAGAGGATTTAAGATCCATAAAACCTCATAGAATACTGGCTATTAATAGGGGAGAAAGAGAGGGAGAACTTGAAGTTAAGATAGACTATGATTATGATGAGACACTGGATTCTCTTCTTAATACTATAAAAATAGCATCCTCTTATCATCGTAGAGCCGTAGAAGATGGCTTGAAGAGGTTACTACTACCAGCAGTTGAAAGAGAGATTAGAAATGATCTTTCAGAAAATGCTGATAAACATGGCATAAATGTTTTTGCAGAAAATCTTAAAGGTCTTTTAATGCAACCTCCAATTAAAAAGACTCGAGTACTCGGTATAGATCCCGGCATTAGAACTGGGACAAAGGCAGCAGCCCTTTCAGAGACTGGTAAATATTTAGGCTATATTCTATTTTTTCAGGAGAAAAAAGATGAAGCCAAAAAGATTATAGCAGATACAGTGAGAAAATATAATATTGAATTAATTGCTATAGGGAATGGAACTGGTTCTCATGAGGTACAACAGGTTGTTGCTGAGGCGATAACAGAATACAATCTTCCAGTTCAGTATACAGTTGTGGCAGAAGATGGGGCGTCTGTATATTCGGCATCAGACATAGCACGAGAAGAGTTTCCAGATCTTGACCTTACAATAAGAGGGGCGATTTCTATAGGAAGAAGGGTTCAGGATCCTCTGGCAGAACTTGTGAAGATTGATCCAAAATCAATTGGTGTAGGACTATATCAGCATGATGTTAATCAAAATGAATTGTCAAAGAGTCTTGATGAGGTTGTTGAGTCTGTTGTAAATAATGTTGGGGTAAATATAAATACTGCATCGTACTCTTTATTAAAATATGTATCTGGAATAACAAGTTTTATTGCTAAAAATATTATTGAATATAGAGATGAAAAGGGAATTATTCAATCACGAGAAGAATTAAAAAATATTGCTGGCATTGGAGAAAAGATATTTGAACAGTGTGCTGGATTTATTAAGATTCCAGAAAGTAGCGATCCTCTTGATAATACATGGGTTCATCCAGAAAATTATGACGTTGCAAGAGAGATATATAATATAATAAAAGAAAAAAAAGAGTTAAGCAAAGAAGAAATATTGAAACTTGAAAGAAATTTTAGAATTGGGGAGACAACAATTAAAGACATAATAGAAGAATTGAAAAAGCCAAATAGGGATCCGAGAGATGATTATCCAAAGCCAATTTTACAAAAAGGGGTCATCTCTTTTGAAGACTTGAAAGTCGGAATGAAGGTAACCGGTAAGGTAAAAAATGTTGTTGATTTTGGTGCCTTTATTGATATTGGAATTAAAGAGACTGCACTTATTCATATTTCACAGATGAGTAATAAATTTATTAAATCCCCTTCTGATGTTTTAAAAGTAGGAGATGTAAAAGAATTTACAATTATTGAAATTGATTCTTTAAGGAAAAGGATTTCTCTCTCTTTAAAAAATGAGAAAGATATGGCTAAACCCAAGCCAAAATTTAATTATAGAGATTATATTATAGAAGATTAATTTTTTAAAATATAAAATATATTGTAAAAAATTAAATTAATCATTGAAATTTAAATAAAATAAATGTATATTAAGATTATAATCTTAATATAATTATTTCAAAATATAGGAGGAAAATATGGGTTTTTTTAGTGCTATAGTTAGATTTTTTCAAAGATTATTTGGTTTAGGAGAAGGGGCTTTAAATAATGCAAGTGATAAAATGCTTACAGCAAATGAGGCTACTATAAGAGCACAATTTAGAAAAGTAAGAGAAGATCTTTTAAAAAATCACAATACAGTGAGGAATGCTGTTACAAATCTAATGGCAATAAATGAGGAAAAGAAAAACGAGATAGAGGAGTTGACAAAAAAAATCAAGGAACTTGAAACAAAAAAATTAGGAGCAGTTAGGAAATTTAAAGAGACAAATGATATGAAGTATCAGGATCTCTTTAAAGAATTCAGTACTCAATTGTTAAAGGCACAGGAAAAAATAGAGATAAATAAGGCTTTTGTTCAACAAAATACAGAAAATATAGAGAAATACAAAAAACAACTCATTTTATTACAGAATAAGATCGATGATCTAAAGTCACAGGAGGATCAGGCTGTTGCAGATATCACCTCTTCAAGACAGATTACAAAATTAAATGAACTTCTTGCAGGGCTTTCAACAGATGTTAATATGCAGGGAATAGAGACAATAGAAGAGGCAAGAAAAAAGGCTTTAGCAAATGCTAAATTATCAACAGAACTTTCTCAATCTACAAAGACTGCAATAGATGAAGAGTTACTTGCTGCTGGGAGTAATTTAGATGAAGAATTTGCCAAAATGCTTGCTGAAGAAGAGGCAAAAATGACAAATAATATCAATCAGGAAAGAAAATTATAATTAAATAAGGATTGGATTAAATTATGAATGGTTCTCAATCAAAAGAGATAAAATTAAAAATAAATGATGATCAATTAAAAGGGCAATACGCAAATCAGATTGCTATTATGCATACCAAAGAGGATTTTGTGCTTGATTTTATTACTATGTTTCCGCCAGAGGCAATAGTAAATGCAAGGATCATAACCAATCCTTATGCTTTAAAAAGGATGTATAAAGCAATAGGAATTAATATAGCAAAATACGAAGAGCAATACGGAGAGATTATTCTTGAAGAAGAGATAAATCAGGAAAAAATAAATTAAATGTCTGTAAAAAAGAATATTTTTTTAATTTTCTTTTTTTTATTGATAAGTTGTAGTTCTGTTTTTTATATTGGTAAAAAAAGAGATTTTTATATATGCTCTAATATTGAATATAATAATCTTTTTGATGACTATAAGAGAGCAGAATCACTTTTAATAAAATATTTTAACAGAAATTTTTATAATGTTAAAGTAAAAAGAATAGCCTCTTTTTCTGGTTTCTTGCAGGAATTTTCTGATATAGCAAATAAAGATAAAGATGCTGTCATATTTGTAAATGATTTTTTAATAGGACATATTCTCTCTAATAAAGATATTTTTTCTAAAAATAAGATTATCACATATAATAGCAAAGATCTTAATAATGAATTTCTTTCTATTTTTAATATTTATATTGATAGTAATCTGATAGCAAAAAAAATTTTAAATCTAATAAAAAAAGAGAAAAGAAAAAAAGATTACTCGGATGTTTTAATGATAATAAATACTAATTATCAGATTCCAAAAGAGGTAAGAGATATAATAAAAAATAAAAATTTAAAGATTACTTTTCTGGAAGAAAATCTCGAATCAAATGTAAGTAAATATTTAGAAAAAGAGAAAGATAATTTTAATGTTGTAATTCTATTTGGATATAACTTAAATAAGGTTTTGATAGATATAACTAAAAAAGAGAATGAAAAGAGTAAATTATTGAAAATAAAATATATTGAGGTTTTTTCAAACTATCTTGAAGCATTAAATCTTAATGGATATTCCATAAATTTAAATTTTGAAAATCTAATAAAAGCAGGCATCAATTCAAGAAGTTTTAATAAATTTTTGAAACAAAAAGATACAAAAAGTTATGATCTTAAGATATCTAATGATAGTAATATATTAAGATTATCAAAAAGAGTAAGATTTTCTCCGTTGTTTGTTAGTGGGAAGAATGATCCCACCTCTGATTGATTTTTTTTAATTAAATTATATTTAATTTAGAGCGTAATTTTATTTTTAGGAAACTTTTTTAATTTTTTTCTTAAATTTTGTAAAGCCCACATTCAATGATTAAGTGCCATAATTTAATACTATAAAATAGAGCGCTTTTCTGACATAATGGTTTAAACAAAATATTATAAACCATAGACCATTAAAGTGTCTTAATTTTATGAAGCCTTATGAGGTTATAAAATATGCACTTCGTGATTGAATCGGTGAATTAAAAAAAATTTGTCTAAAAATAAAATTATACCTTTAGTTAATGGGTGTGATTTTATTTTTAGGCAGATAATAAAGATAGAATTATCCTATGGTCAATTTTATTTGAGAAAAAGTTGTAATAGTCTTATTTATTTTTTGGTAGAATTTAAAATAAATTTTTACTTAATAGTATGTCTCAAACCCAACTACCTGATAGCAATCGTTGTAGATTGCCTTATAAAATGGGGTAGTGTTGTTGGAAAAGTGGGATAATTCTCTGCTTTTATTCCATTTTTTAATCTTTGTTAGTCTCAAAAATAACTTTAATGTTACTATACTACACTTCATCTCAACCCCGGTAATCCCAAGTCTCTCATACTCTTCCAAAAAAAGTAGGATAATTCTCCTCAGTAAACAACCCATGCTGAAAAAATTAAGATCCGCATGGATCTTTTTTAGAAAACGATAATCCTGTTTTGATAGATAAACATGGATCCTACTATCTCCATCTATTCTTTCGTATTTATTTCCATCCTCTGGACCGAAACAATATATTTTTTTTACTCTATTGGTATATAGTTGCAAGATATATACAATAAGCCCAGAAATAGAGATGTTGAATTTCCTTGCAACATTTTCAAGTCTTCTTTTCATTGAGGAGTTAACCACAATATGTAACTCATGCTCAAAATTATAGTTTTTTAAAATCTTACGAATATTATTCATAAAAACCTCCTTAACAAAAAATTATTTTCTATATATTAATCACAAAATTTTTAAGAAAATCCTTTACAAGTTTTAGAAAAAAATTAAAAAAAAATTTGCCTAAAAATAAAATCACACCCTAGTTAATTATGAGTCTATATTTTTAATAGACAAATTTTAAAAAATATTATATTATGTTTAAAAAAAGGAATTTTAAGGAGAATAGAAAGCTTGAAAAATACAATTTCGCTTTTTTCTGAAAAAAAAGGAAAAGAGAAGATCACTATGCTTACCTGTTATGATTATTCCACAGCATCTATTCTAAATGAGACAGAAATTGATGCTATCCTAATAGGAGATTCACTCGGAATGGTCTTTCAGGGAAATGAAGATACTCTTTCTGTTTCAATAGATGATATGATATATCATACAAAGGCAGTGAAAAAGGGAGCAAAAAATAAATTTATTGTTACAGATATGCCATTTCTATCTTATCATATAAGTAAAGAGGATACTATAAGAAATGCTGGCCGTATAATAAGAGAAGGTGGAGCAGAATCTGTAAAAGTTGAGGGTGGAAGAGAGATTATTGATAAAATAAAGGGGCTTATTGATGCTAAAATTCCAGTAATGGGACATCTTGGACTTACACCTCAATCAATAAATATATTCGGTGGCTATAAGATTCAGGGTAAAATTTTTGACGATGCAAAGAGAATAGTAGAAGATGCTTTATTACTTGAAGATGCCGGCGTTTTTGCTATTGTTCTTGAATGTATTCCAGAAAAATTAGCCTCTTTTATAACAGAAAAATTAAAAATCCCCACTATTGGCATTGGTGCTGGAAGATTTACAGATGGACAGATTCTTGTTATAAATGATGCTCTTGGTATATTTAAAGATATTGTGCCTAAATTCGTAAAAAAGTTTGTTGATATTTCTATAGATATAAAAAATGGGGTAAATAATTATATAAACGAAGTAAAAAATAATATTTTTCCAGACATTTCTAATACTTTTAAAATAGAGGAAGATATAATAGAAAAACTCAAATCTGAATTTAAATAAGGGGATTATAAAATTGATAGTAGTAAAAGATATTAAAACAATAAGAGATTTAATAAAAAAAGAAAAAAAAGATAATAAAAAAATAGGATTTGTTCCTACTATGGGAGCACTTCACAAGGGGCATGAATCATTAATAGAAAGATCTATTAAAGAAAACGATACGACAATTGTCTCAATCTTTGTTAATCCTATTCAATTCGGTCCTAGTGAGGATTTTAATAAATATCCAAGGCCATTTGAAAATGATAAAAATATATGTGAAAGACTTGGAGTTGATATACTTTTTAATCCAGAAAAAGAGGAAATTTTTGGTGATAATTTTCTTACTTTTGTAGATATAGAAAAATTACAAAATAATTTATGTGGTGTAAAAAGACCCGGGCATTTTAGGGGTGTATGCACAATTGTAGCAAAACTATTTAACATTGTTACCCCGGATAGAGCATATTTTGGTAAAAAGGATATTCAACAGTTAATAATAATTTCAAAAATGGTAGAGGATCTTAATTTTGATATAGAGGTTATTCCATGCCCTATTGTTAGAGAGAAGGATGGCCTTGCAATGAGTTCAAGAAATAGCTATTTAACACCAGAAGAGAGAAAAGATGCGACTATTTTAAATATTGCTATCAAAGAAGCTATTTCTATGATTGAAAATGGTGAAAAGAATAGTAATAAAATTATTTCTTCTATTGAAAAAAGGATTAAATCTGTTCCTTCTGCAAGGATTGATTACGTAAAAATTGTAAATAAAGATATGATTGATCAGGAAAGTGTTAAAAATGGGGATATTCTTGCTCTGGCAGTTTTTATAGGGACAACAAGACTTATAGATAATCATATCATTGGTGAAGAAATTAATTGGTAGTGATAAGTCTAACATTTCTAAAACTTCATTTTTTGACAAAAAATGTAAAATTTGGTATATTATATAATAGAGAGGTTAAATTATGCTTTTAAATATGATGAAATCCAAAATACATAGAGCGACAATTACAGAATGTATTTTAGAATATGAGGGAAGCATCACAATAGATGAAGATCTACTTGAAAGGGCAAATATGCTTGAATTTGAAAAGGTTCAGGTATTGAATATGAATAATGGGGCAAGATTGGAGACTTACATTATAAAAGGTGAAAGGAATTCTGGTATTATATGTCTTAATGGGCCTGCTGCAAGACTTGGTTATGTTGGTGATGAAGTTGTAATAATTTCTTATGCTATTATGACAGAAGAGGAGGCAAAATCTTATAAACCAATTGTTGTAAAAGTTGACAAAAAAAATAGAGCAATAATGTAATTACAAATATCTATTCAGGCTTATTTTTATTTATCCTGTCAAAAATAAATTTTAACAACTTGGAATTTTGAATTTTTGCTTCAGGATTAATAGTATTAATCTCTTTGCCGACTTCTACATCGATGAGGATAGATTTTTTAAATCCTAACATCTGAGACGGATATACACTCCTGTGTCCTGTGATAAGAAAACTTATGATACAGGCAATGCTTGCATATGGGGCTATTCCAACTCCAAATAATTCTACTGCCATAATGCTTGCGGAAATAGGAGTATTTGCCGCTCCTGCTAAAAGAGCAGCCATTCCAATTGCTGCAAAAAAGGAACTATAGATATTTAGTCCAAAAATTTTTGCAAATAATACTCCAGATGTTGAGCCTATAAAAAATATGGGAGTTAAAATTCCACCACTACCGCCAAAGTTTAAGGTAATTGCAGTAAAGACTATTTTTATTATAAATGCATACCATACTATATCCATACCTTTTAGAGAATCTTCAATTGTGTTAAGACCAAGTCCTAAAAATTGAGTTGAAAATATAAAGGTTAATACTATCAATGCCATTCCACCTATAAGACCTTTTAATGGTTTCCATATATTTATCTTTTTTGATAAAAGATTAAAAGAATTCAATACCTCTATTAAAAAGAATGAGCATAATCCAAAAAATATCCCACTTAAAAGTATTAAAGGGAAAATATTGGTAAACTCAGAAGGTAATGCCATATGATAGTAAGAATATTTAATACCTAAAAAAGATGAAACCTCAAAGGCTATTATTCCAGAAATAAACGAAGGTAACAAAACATCATACATAATCGTACCAACAACTAATACCTCAAGGCCAAAAATTACACCAGCTATAGGAGTACCAAAAACAGAAGCAAACCCAGCACTTATTCCACAAATTACCAATTTTTTTCTATCGGTATCATTAAATTTAAATATATCTGCAAACATAGAGGATAGCCCTGCCCCTATTTGAGCACATGGCCCTTCTTTACCAGCTGATCCACCTAATGCGAGTGTGAGAATTGTCGTAAATAATTTTATTGGAACCATTAAAGGGTTCATCTTACCATTTCTTTTATGTATTGCTTCAATGACTTTTTCTGTACCATGTCCTTCTGCTTCTGGGACAACATATTTTGTTAAAATAATATTTAAAAAGAATACAACTGGTAAGAGCAAAAAATAAAAGTAAAAATTATTTGTGAAATTTATACTAAGGTTTAGAAGTTTTAAAAATATAGTGGTGGATAATCCAACAATTATTCCAATAATGGTGGCTAAAATAAACCATTTTATAATACTGTAAAGTAAAACAATCTGTTCAAAAATCTTTTTTTTCATGATGATTTCGCTTTAATTAAGTGCAAAAAGATTATTATATATTTTTATTTCTATTTAAAATAGAGACTATATCAATATAACATAAGATATAAATATTTTCAAGAAATCTTTTTATTTTATTTTTTTTGACAAACTTCAAAAATTAAAGTAAAATAAAATAAAAAATAAGATGGAGTTTGAAATATATGGATAATATAAAAGAAAAAATAGCAGTTCTTGGAGCTGGTTCATGGGGTAATACCCTTGCCGTTATGTTGTGTCAAAAATTTGATGTAACAATGTGGGAATACAATAAAGATCTTGCAATTCAATTTCAACAGGATAGGGAGAATAAGATATTTTTAAAAGGCATAAGATTTCCAGATAATTTAAAAGTAACAAACGATTTAAAAGAGGCGGTAGAAAATGCTAAAATTGTTGTATTTGCAGTGCCCTCTTTTGCCTTAAGAAATTTGTGTAATAATGTAAAAGATTTTATCACAGAAAAGCAACTTTTAGTAACAGTGATAAAAGGACTTGAAGATGGGACTTTTATGAGAATGAGTCAAATAATCGATACAGTTATACCTAAAAAGAGAGGAGTTGTTGCATTATCAGGACCAACGCACGCTGAAGAGGTTAGTAGAGGAATTCCTACGACAATTGTCGCAGCATGCCCTGATCTCAAATTAGCCGAAGAGGTTCAAAAGGCATTTATGACAGATTTTTTCAGAGTTTATACAAACGAAGACATAATTGGGGTAGAAATTGCTGCTGCATGTAAGAATGTTATTGCAATTCTTGCTGGAATTTCTGATGGTATTGGATTTGGTGATAATACAAAGGCTGCTCTTATAACAAGAGGTCTTGCTGAGATCATAAGACTCGGTAAAAAGATTCATGCAAAAGAGAGAACCTTTTCTGGTCTTGCTGGTATAGGGGATCTTATCGTAACCTGTCAATCAAAGCATTCAAGAAATAGGTATGTTGGTGAGGAACTAGGGAAGGGTAGGAGTATTGATGATATATTAAGTTCAATGACAATGGTTGCAGAAGGGGTAAAGAATTGTAAGTCAATCTATAATTATGCTAAATCTCTTGGTGTGGAAATGCCTCTTACAGAAGAACTTTATAGAATTCTGTATGAAAAAGCTGATCTAAAGGATTCATTAAAGAGACTTCTTAGTAGAAAAGAAAAATATGAACATTGGGAATAAAGAATATTTTACCATAGGTGAGGTGTCTGAATTAACTGGCATAAAAGAGACTGTTTTGAGATTCTGGGAAAAGGAATTTTCTCAGCTAAAGCCTATTAAGAGTAAATTTGGCCATAGAATGTATACAAGAAATGATATTGAGATTATTTTAAAAATTAAAGAATTGTTATATGAAAAAAAGATGACAATAAAGGGTGCGAGAGAAGCATTAAATAACAATTCTACAAATAAAAAAGTTGACTTGAAAATTATAAAAAAAGGGCTTGAAGAAATGCTTGAAATATTACAAAAAAAGAGGGAATTATGAACAAAATTTCTGGAAGAAATAAAAACGAACAGATGATAATAGAGAAATTTATTAATAATAATAACTCTCATATATTTTACTTCTGGGATGAATTGAATGATTCGGAAAAGGATAATCTTATTGAAGAATTAAAAAAGGTAGATATTGAAGCAATTAATATTTACTATAATAATTACAAAAATAAAAAGATAGAAGATTTTACATTTGAACCAACTGAATATTTTTCAATTGAGGATAGAATTAAATATCCAGAAATTTCTGATATAGGTGAAAATGCTTTAAGAAAAGGAGAAGTTGCTTTTTTAACTGTTGCTGGTGGACAGGGGTCAAGATTGGGATTTGATGCACCAAAGGGGTGTTTTCCTGTTTCTCCAATAAAGAAAAAGTCTCTTTTTCAAATTTTTGCAGAAAAGATAAAATTCTATTCTTGTTATTATAATTATCATTTTAAATGGTTTATAATGACATCAGAAGATAATAACAAAGACACGGTTGATTTCTTTTCAAAAAATAACTATTTTGGACTTATTAAAGAGAATGTTGTATTTTTTACACAGAATATGCTACCATCTGTTACACTTGATAATAAATTAATTTTAGCAGAAAAATCAAAACTTTTTAGAAATCCAGATGGACATGGTGGAATATTGACAGCTTTTTTTAAAAGTGGCTTATTAAAAGATATTAAGAAAGCAGGCATACGACATATATCCTATTTTCAGGTTGATAATCCTTTGATCGATATGGCTGATCCATTTTTTATTGGATATCATATTTATAAGAATTCAGAGGTTACGACAAAGGTAATAAAAAAGTTGTACCCTGAAGAAAAATTGGGCTCAATTGGTAAAAAGAATGGAAGAAATGCAATTATAGAATACTCTGACATACCAAAAGAATTAATGTATGCTAAAAATGATGATGGATCTCTTAAATTTTTAATGGGCTCCATTGGAGTTCATGTTTTTGATGTTGATTTTTTATTGAATTTTACAGAAAAATTGCCGGTTCATACTGCGAAAAAAAAGACTATTGCCTATGATTTTTACGGGGATATCCCTCAAAAGAAAGAGATAGATGTATTAAAATTTGAAACATTTGTTTTTGATACAATCACATTGTCAAAAAGATCAGCCTTTTTTGAAACATTAAGAGACGAGGAGTTTTATCCCCTAAAAAATAAGAGTGGGGTTGATTCTATTGAGACCTGTATTAAAGGACAGATATCTCTTCATTATGATTGGCTTTTAAAAACTCAGTTTGTTACTCAAAAAGATAGTGATAAAATTTATGAAATAAGCCCTCTTTTTGCCCCATCTCGACGAATTTTTATTGAGAAAAAAGATCAGTCTTCCGATAAAATAAAAGAGGCTATTTTTAATAAAGATGGTACCATAAAAGATGAAATCTATATTGAGTAAAATATTTATATTACTCTCTTTAAATTTGTTTGCTATTGAAACCTCTCTTATTGATTCTGTAAATATAAGAAAACTATTTTTCTATAGTGAGAATAACTGGGAAAAATTTGTAAATACAATAAGAACTTATGATAATAATACAATAGGTTTTATCTGTATTAGAACAATTCCAAGGGAAATAGAAAGTAGTACTTTTGAAAAGATAATAGGAAATATAAAAGATAAAGATGCGATTTTTTTACTGGATTTTTATGAAAGTAATAAGAATTATTATAATCTTATAGAATTTATAAAGAGTGAAGATATAAAAAAAATAGATTCTATTTTTAAAAGTATTAATTTTAATGATTATGATTATGTAATGTATTTTTACACACTTGGTGAAAATGAAAGACAGAATTTCTTTGGCAGAGTATTTTATCAATTTAATTATAAAAAAGAACTTATTGAATGTAGATTCTATTTTCAGGAGAGTAGTAATGCATATTTACTATTTTCAAAGTATAAGAAAAATAAATTTGATGTTATATTTAATGGCAAAAAGTATAGAGAGAATCTATTTTATTATTTTGATTTTGATTCATTGAGATATCTATCAAGGGATGCTTTTTTATCTTTAATAAGGGAAAATAAGATTGATAACGAAATTTTGGTGGAAAAAGATGATTTTTATATCAAAAATAAATTTATAGAGAAGGTGATATCCCCATCTCTTAATCCAAATTATAATAGTGATGGTGCAAGAAATGAGTTTGGAGAATATGTTTTAATAAAGACAGAGGAGTTACAGAAAGATGATAAAAAAGGTGTAAATTGTAGTGGTTTTTTAAAGGATATTGCTGATAACTATATAAGGTTGAAGCATAAAGATTTTAAATGGATGAAAATCTCAGATTTAAAGAGAAGAAGAATAGAAAATAGAGTGAATGAAGCTTATGAAAGATATGAAGAAGAATATGACCCTTTTTTTGGCCTTGATTGGACAAAAAATATAATAGATAACATTAATTCATATTACAATTATAATATTATAAAGTGTGAAGAATTAAAAAATGATAAATATGCCTTTTATATGGAAAATAGAGGATACTATTTTGATGAATTAAAGGAGATTTTGTTAAGGGATCAAAAAAAAGATTCTGGCTATTTTTATGTTATTGTGTTTAATAGACTAAGAGATACAAAACCGATGATTCCAACTTTTTATCATATAGCAATACTTGTTCCTTATTTTAGTAATACAAGATTTGATATAAGAGTATTTGAAAGCGGAGAAGAGACATCTTTTAATAAAATGATAAGAAGATTAATTCCTTCTACTTTTACAATTTATAAATTTGAAAAAGAGGTTTTAAATAGACTTGAAAAAAATAGTGATAAAAAATTTATGCTGTATGCTTTTAATAAAGGTAAAAATACCTATTATTTAAGAGATGATCTTAGCACAAATGAGATTATAAAGACAAGAAATATTTTATCACAACTTGATTTTAATAAAGAAAAGGTTATGATATTTAAGATACCTCTACCTGTTGTAGAAATTCTTGAATAGATTTTAAAATATATTAAATTTTGATAACTATAATTTTTTTATTAAATAATAAAATTAATTTGTATTTTTTTTATTATTTGATATAATTAATATATGAAAAAAGTATTAAAAAACATTGAAAAATAAGCAAAAAAAATTTAATAAATAGTAGGGGTTGATAAAGTGGTAGAAAAGTCAATATTTAAAAAGATTTTAATAATAGACGATGATGAAATATTTCTAAAACCATTGACAAAATTCTTAACTCTAATGAAATATCAGGTAAATATCGCTACAAATGGTTCATGTGGCATAGACTTGCATGAGTCTATTAAATTTGATCTGATAATAACAGATTTAAAAATGGAAAATCTTAATGGCAAAGAGGTGATAGATTTTTTATCCGAAAAATATCCAGAGACAAAAATTATTGTTGTATCTGCTTATGTTAATGATCCTGGATATGAAGATATGATGAAAGAGATAAAGAGCAATAAATATGTAAAAGCAGTCTTTCAGAAACCGGTTATTTTTGATGATTTATTGGCAAAAATTAAAGAGATTATTTAATTATCTTAATCAGTTGTTGACTTAAAATTAGCGATGGAATAATCAAAATTACCGTCTATAATGATTCTTGCAGGTTCATACCTATAACACAACTTAAAAACAAAAAATACCCTCCTTTTTTTTAAAAAAAATTAAAGTTAAGTAATTAATAATCTTTTGCGTTTTTTCTATCTTTTAATCTATAACTATTTTTTTTATCTTTATATACTCAATTTTTTTGACAAAATAAAAAAAATACTTTATTATACGTATCTATGTTTTGTTACAGCGATCTAATATTACAAAAAGGTAAAACAGATTATTTTTCTCTTTTTATAAATAAAAAAAATTATAATGATTGTGAGTATATTATATACGATCAATCGAACAATATTATTTCAAAAGATAAAATTAAGGATAATCAAATTTCATTTAAAGTAGAAGATACAAAATTTCCACTGAATAATTATTTAATTGAAATTAATAAAAATAATAAAATATATAAAATTCCTTTTAGTGTCTGTTTTTTAGAAAAAGATGAAAAATATATAATATGTGATATAGATTTTACACTTTCTGCTACCAATATTTTTTTATATATCTCAAATAATGTTTTACATATCAAGGCTCTTTACAACTCACAATATTTCTTAAATGAACTTTCTAATTTTTTTAGGATTATCTATTTGACTGGAAGAAAAGAAACTTTTACAAGAATAACAAAAATATGGCTTGAAAAAAATAATTTTCCACCAGGGCCTCTTTTAGCAAGAAAGATGGATTATAATAATAGTTTAGGGATGTTTAAGACAGAAGTCTTAAAAAAAATAACAGATATAAGTAAAAATGGTGTTGGAATAGGGGATTTGAAGTCTGATATCTTTGCATACCTTAATAATAATATTATACCAATAAAGATTCAGCATCCACTTTTTTACTATTCTAAAAATGACAAATATAAATATATAAAAGATCACTATGTGGTATCTTCATGGAAAGGGATAGAAAAACTCTTTATTCAGGAAAAATTATTGGGTTTTGAAATAAAAGAGAGGTAGTAATAGTGTCTATTTCAAAAGAGAATCTTGAAGTAAAAATTATACCAATCGGTGGGCTTTTTGTTACAAATAAACCTATGATCTTGCAGACAGTTCTTGGCTCCTGTGTATCTGTTGTTCTTTATGATAAAAAAAGAAAAAATGCTGGTATGAATCATATTGTTTTACCAGGGGTAATTATGAAAGATAAACATAATGATTTTTTTGAAAAAAAAGATCTCAGGTATGGTATATTTTCTCTTGAGAAACTTATATATGATATTCAAAATTTAGGCAGTCTTAAGAAAGATCTTACTGCAAGAATATATGGGGCATCATATTTAAGTAAGATAAATTTATCTCTTCCTATTCAAAAAGAGAATGTTGAATTTGTTAAAGCATTTTTAAATATGTCAAAGATTGAAATAATAGATGAATTCACTCTACAGAAGGAAGCATTAAAAGTAATATTTAATACAGAGACGGGTGAATGTGAGATAATAAAACTTCCACCACTTTCAAGTTATTGTTAGAAATATTTAACCACGGCGTAATATTTTTTTGTTTTCCAATAAAATAGAGACTTTCTGGTACTCTTTACTTTTTCTTTCAAAGAATTCTACTATTTCATCATAAAGAGCTCCTATCCTTTCCTTAAGTTGGATCACTTCACTAGAATTCTGTTCAGAATAGTTTAACTTTTTTAGTATAATTTTTTCTAACATATAAAAATTTTTATTCTCTAATAAATTGTCCCAGATGTCCTTTGTTTCTATGATTGTATGTAATACTTTTTCAATAGCCTTTAATGATTGGATATATGCCTTTTTATTATTAAATTTTGACAATAAATATGGAATTTCGGCAAAAGCATCATAGGCATTTTCATAATCTTTATTTATATAATATTTTACTATATCACTTATAATAATATATAGTTCATCCTCTTTTGTTAAGTTTGTAATGAATTCAAAATCTTCATATATTTTTGATATTGTGTTAAGATCATAAGAAAATAGATTATTTAAAACAGAAATATTCTTAATCTTATTTTGAAAAAGATAAAAATCTAATATTAGATCATCGTATTTTTTAGAAAAATATATCTCACCGAACTTTTTACTATAATCTTTCTCAAAACCAACTGTCTCTGCTCTTACTAAATTTATTGTCTTTTTTGCCATTAATTTTATTTTATTTATTAGAATCGTCTTTTGAACATTTATAATATCATTAGAATCACTCTTTTTTGAAGTATCGACAAATAATACAAATTCAATATTTCTTACCTCTGTTGTTAATGCCTGTTTTCCCCCTCTATACTTTGTATACTCGCTTAAAACTATATCCAGTTTACCTTTATTAGAAAGTATTTCAAGCATATCTTCAAAAGGTATGATCCCATCAGTAGAATAACTTATAAGTATGTATTTTGAATTTATATTATTGAGAATCTTTTCAAAATCCTGTTTTGCACTTTTAGCATAACAGAAAGTAGACTTTGTCTTTATCCAATCTTTTCTTATAGCAGATTTATTAATCTTTTTCCCATTAATAGTAATATTTTCATTAACTAAAGGCTTATCATTTAAGGCAATGGTATTTAAAAGATGATAATTTGAACCATATTGATGTTGATTATAAGGTGGATCAAGATATACAATATCAAATTGTATATTTCTTAACATAAAAGACAATTCAACTGCATCTTCTTTAAAGACATAGCACTTTTCACCATTTATTAAACATGGAACTGTTAATTCTACCTCTTTTAGAATTCTTGATAAAGCGTCACCATTTGTTCCACCAAATCCTCTATGAAAAGCCTTAAATACCCCTGATGTATTTGATCTTGTTGATGCTTCATATAACAAGAGTGCTAATAGTAAAGTCTCCTCATTTTCATTGATTTCATTATTGTTTTTCCATTCTTCTATTTTTGCTCTTATAGCATCTATTTTTTTACCATTATAATTTGTCCAGAACATTCTTTCCTTTTCAAGATCTGGATTTTGATCATTTTTAGGACAATAGTATTTTGAAATATAACAATCTTTTTCTTTTGGAGATTTTAATTTATTCAAAATATTTAAAACATTATCAATGCCACCAAAATTTTTAAAAGAGTTGTCTAAAAAATCTTTGTCTAATTCAATAAATGCTCTGTTTATTATGTAAGAATAGTATTCCCAGTCATTACAATATACTTCAAAGCCAAGAGATTTTGCAAGCCTTGATACTGCTCCACTACCAGCAAAAAGATCTAAAAATTTAGCCTTTTTTCCTTTAAAATCGGTTTTTTCAATTGCTTTTTCTATCAAAGATAATAACCTTCTTTTGTTGCCAATATATGCAATTAGATGATTTTGAAGATACTGCTCTAACATAAAATACTTATTCCCCTTTTTAGAAGATTGTCCCCTTTTTATATTTCGGTTTTTAAATTTCTTTATTTAGCATTTTTTATAGATGAAATATTTTTATTGTAGAGAGAAAATTAGGAAAAGAATAGGACAATTGTCGTATTATTGAAATTATATTTCCCAGCAATTATTTATATTATCTTTTGGCATTATTAATTTTCTAATTTAAAAATGTAACTTAGAAAAAATGAAGTGATATAAAGATAATTTAAAATATAATACAATCAGATATTTACTTTTATATCAATTACAAAATCTTTTATTACTTTGTTTTGGACAGAGATTATATCTAA
>Ga0209204_1000708_pt1 | contig 34895 bp, 25 predicted proteins | sample AD_JPNMR2_MetaG_FD_184425 | JGI IMG/M metagenome (GOLD analysis project Ga0209204, IMG submission 184425) | Active sludge microbial communities of municipal wastewater-treating anaerobic digesters from Japan - AD_JPNMR2_MetaG (SPAdes) (version 2) | ecosystem: Engineered > Bioreactor > Anaerobic...
TCCTGTTCCTTTGATGCCAGCAGTAGAGTTTATTGGAATTTTTACCAAACCCTTTGCTTTAATGATTCGTCTCTTTGCCAATATTGTGGGAGGGCATTCTATAGTTGGCGGATTGGTTTGTCTGGTGTTCGTTACGGTAAAATTGGGAACAACCATAAATGTAACCATGTCGGCTCTTTCAGTGATTTTTACGGTTTTCATTGACCTGATAGAATTGCTGATAGCATACATTCAGGCTTATATTTTTACCATGCTTTCGGCTGTGTTTATCGGATTGGCAAGAGTAGAGCCTTCCCATAAACAGGCAGCAAAGGAAGTAGTTAAACAAGTTTGAACAATTTGAAAATGCGAAAAACTAATATTAGACTTTAATTAATTCAATATCATTATAAAAATTTCATTTAAAAACAAGAAGTTATGATGTTACTATCTATTTTATTACAAGTTGCCGCAAGTGATGCATTGGCAAAATTTGGAGCCGCATTGGGGGCAGGTCTTGCAGCTATAGCAGCGGGTATTGGTATCGGGAAAATCGGCGGATCGGCTATGGAAAGTATTGCGCGTCAGCCTGAAATGAGTTCGGATATTCGAATGAACATGATTATCGCTGCGGCTCTTATTGAAGGAGTTGCTTTGTTTGCCATTGTAGTTTGTGGATTTATTCTTTAATCAAAAAAATTTTTCAAGGCTTGTCTCAGGAGGGTTATTCATTGATAATATTGGAAAAATCAAAAGTATTTGATTCTATTAATTGTGTGCTTAATCATTAAAAAAATGCTATGTCTCTTCTAATGCCCGATTTTGGTTTATTTTTCTGGATGATGCTTTCATTCGGAATAGTTGTTTTTATTCTTGTTAAATTTGGTTTCCCTGCCATTCTTCAAATGATAGAAAAACGAAGGTCTTACATCGAAGAATCTTTGTTGGAAGCCGAAAATGCACGCAAAGAACTCGAAGAAATTAAAACAGAAGCAAAAAAAATACAGGATGAAGCTTTTTTAAACCGGAAAAAAATACTTGATGAAACTACTGAAATTAAAAATGCTTTAATAAAAGAAGCAAAGGAAAAAGCCTTTATAGAAGCTGAAAAAATCATGGAAGAAGCAAAAAAACAAATCAGGTATGAAAAAATGATGGCTTTACAGGAGATAAAACAACAGGTTGCTGAGATTTCAATTGCGGTATCGGAAAAGCTGTTACAATCGAAATTAAATGATAAGCCCGCCCAAATGGAAATTATCAATCGGATGTTGGAAAAGATGGATATCGGTAAATTTGGAAATTGAAAAATTTATTTATTCCGAACAGCAATAAAACTCCACTTTAAAAATTTTATTATCTATTGTAACAATTATATGCATGCAAACCGGTTTGATAGCTTCACGTTATGCAAAAGCCCTGTATGAATTCGCTTCTGAAATGAATGCGCAGGAAATTGTTTTTGCCAACTTTCAGACACTTGAAAAATCTTTTTCTGCCAATGCAGAACTAGCGCAGGCATTAAAAAATCCTTTGTTGACAAGGGAAACAAAAAAGCAACTTATCCAATTTGCCTGTGGTAACAAATCTGATTTCATTTTAGAGCGTTTTATGGATGTATTGTTGCAAAACCGTCGTGAATATCTTTTGCGAAATATAGGTTTAAAATATTCCGATTATTATTACGAAAACAAAAACTTGGCATTGGTAAAACTGACTACAGCTTCTCCTATGGATGCCGAAACAGAAAAAAAATTGATTTCTCAAATCAAAACTTATATTAAGAAAGAATTAAAGGTGGAAAAAATAATTGCTCCTGAAATTATTGGAGGTTTTATCATCGAAATTGGAAACCGAAGATGGGACGGAAGCTTGGCAACGCAACTAAAAAAAATTCAAAAAGAATTGAACGAAAATATTCTTTTAACCTGAAAAAATTCTTTTCGTAAACCTAAAAATATAATTATAAGAATATGTCTGATAATAAGACTATTAAGGTAAGTGAAATATCGGAGCTGATAAAAAAACAACTCCAACAAATCGACATCGAGAGTTATTATGAAGAAACCGGAAAAGTACTTGAAGTAGGGGATGGAGTTGTCAGAATATATGGATTGACAAATGCAGAAGCCAATGAATTGCTTGAATTTGAAAATGGAGTAAAAGCCATTGCCATGAATTTGGAAGAAGATAATGTTGGAGCTGTGTTGCTTGGTCCCACCCACTTGATAAAAGAAGGTTTCACTGTAAAAAGAACCGGCAGAGTTGCCTCCATCAAAGTTAGCGAAAAAATGTTGGGGCGTGTTATCAATCCTTTGGGTGAACCTATTGATGGCAAAGGTAAAATAGATGGAGAATTCTTCGAAATGCCTTTGGAACGAAAAGCACCGGGAGTAATTTTTCGACAGCCTGTGGAAGAACCATTACAAACAGGTTTGAAGGCCATTGATTCAATGATTCCTATTGGACGTGGACAACGTGAATTAATAATTGGCGACCGTCAAACAGGGAAAACAAGCATTGCGGTCGATACCATCATCAATCAATTGGACAATTTTAAAGCAGGAGATCCCGTTTACTGCATTTACGTAGCCACAGGGCAGAAAGGTTCTACTGTAGCAACCCTCTTCAACACCCTAAAAGATTTTGGAGCAATACCTTACACCATTCTGGTGGTGGCTACAGCAGCCGATTCTGCTGCTTTGCGGTATCTGTCACCTTATGCCGGAGCTGCCATCGGCGAATATTTTCGCGATACAGGAAGACATGCACTGGTTGTTTACGATGACTTGTCCAAACAAGCTATCGCTTATCGAGAACTCTCGTTGATTCTTCGACGTCCTCCCGGTAGAGAAGCTTATCCTGGCGATATCTTTTATCTGCATTCCCGATTACTGGAAAGGGCTGCAAAAATCATTAATCAGCAGGAAGTTGCCAAACAAATGAATGACTTGCCTGAATGCCTTAAAGGGAAAGTGAAACCGGGTGGTTCGCTCACGGCATTGCCCATTATAGAAACGCAAGCCGGCGATATTTCGGCGTATATTCCCACAAACGTTATTTCTATTACGGATGGCCAGATTTTTCTCGATACCGATTTGTTCAACGAAGGGAATAGACCGTCTATTGATGTAGGAATTTCCGTTTCTCGTGTAGGAGGGAATGCACAAATTAAACCCATGAAGAAAGTAGCCGGCACATTAAAAACCGATCAGGCACAATTTCGCGAGCTGGAAGCTTTTACTAAATTTGGAAGTGAAATGGATGCGGTGACGGCTATGACCATAGATAAGGGGCAAAAAAATACCCAATTGCTTATTCAGTCCCTACATCGGCCGTTATCTGTGGAAAAACAGGTAGCGCTACTCTATTGTGGAACACATGGATTGCTGGCAAATATACCACTCCATAAGGTTAAAGAATTTGAAGAAAATTTCATTAATCTTTTGGATTATTCTTACAAGGAAAAAATTCTGAATGAAATAAAAAAAGGAAATTTTGACGAAAAAGTTACTTCTTCCATTGAAGAGGCAGCAGAAATATTAAAAAAACAAATGAATTATTAAAGCCATCTCCCAACAAGCTTTATTTTAAAAAATCAATTTCACACATCATGTCTTCATTAAAGGAACTTAAATCAAGAATACAATCGGTAAAATCTACTCAAAAAATTACTTCAGCCATGAAGATGGTCTCTTCAGTAAAACTTTTAAAGGCAGAAAAAGCCGTTTACAATTTCTTGACTTATCGGGAAACCTTAACGGATATATTGAGAAATTATTTAAGTAGCCAAATTGTTGACAGATCGCCTTTCAGAGAAATCAGGCATGTGAATCATGTTGGCATTGTGGTATTTTCTTCCAATTCTTCTCTCTGCGGTAACTACAATTCAAACATAATCAAAAGACTGGAACAATCTATTACCACCCATCGTGACGTAAGAAAGGAAGATATCCTAATTTTTCCGATCGGCAAAAAAGTGGAGGATTTTTGCAAAGAAAAAAAATTGGCTATTGCTGGGGAATTTCAAAATGTGGCTGCTCATCCCAATATCGAAAACACCACTCAGATAGCCGATACTCTTATCCAGCTTTTTCTCCAACACAAAATCGATCGAATAAAGGTTATATATTTTCATTATGTGAACAAAACCACACAAATCATGAAAGCTGAAACCTTTTTGCCAATCGAAATAAACTATCGAAAAAAAGGCGAATTTCGTAACGATTATCTCATTGAACCTTCTATCGAAGAAATTGAACAACAATTAATTCCATTGGCTTTACATTATCATATTTACACGGCAGCTCTCGAAGCTTATGCTTCGGAATGTGCAGCCCGTACCCTGTCCATGCAAGCAGCTACCGAAAATGCCGAAAACCTTTTACAACAACTTTCGCTCGAATACAACAAAATGAGACAGGAAAGCATAACAAATGAAATCCTTGACCTGATAGGCGGGTCATTGCAATAAGTTTTTTCCCGTTTTCTACTTCACTGCTAAGTTCAACTTAGAAGTGTGAATTTAGCAGAAAGTTTTGCATTGATTTTTTGAAAATTCGAAAAGAAATTGTACCTTTGCAAGCGTTTTAAAAAAAAAACAGACATTTTTATTATTGATCTAGTAGCTCAGCAGGTAGAGCACATCCCTTTTAAGGATGGGGTCCTGGGTTCGAATCCCAGCTGGATCACTTCTTTTTTCAACAGATTTATCATCTTTCCCGCTTGCTTCCTACAAAAAAGTTGCATTAATTTCTTGAATTTAAATCCAACTAAATACTCTCTTTGAAACAACTATCGGAATACGTTTTTTCGCACATAAAGAAAAAATTATCCGGAAATAGTTTCTTAATAAAAAATCTGTAACTTTGAAGCAATAAAAAATCGACTTTCATGACATTAACCGACAGATTTTTAAGGTACGTAAGTTTTACAACAACTTCCGACGAATTAACCAACATGACACCCAGTACGCCGGGTCAAATGGTTTTTGCTCAACATTTGGTAAAAGAATTGAAGTCTTTTGGGTTGAAAGACGCCGAAGTGGATAAAAACGGCTATGTAATGGCAACTTTGCCGGCCAATACCGATAAGAAAATTCCAACTATCGGCTTTATTGCCCATTTGGATACCAGCCCCGATATGAGTGGAAAAAACGTCAAACCTCAGATTATTGAAAATTACGATGGCAAAGATATTTTACTGAACGAAGAACAGCTAATTGTGCTGGAAACAGAAAAATTTCCTGAAATTTTGCAGTATGTGGGTCAAGATATTATTGTTACCGATGGCACTACATTGCTTGGTGCCGATGACAAAGCAGGCATTGCTGAAATTATTTCTGCTGTTGAATATCTTCTGCGTCATCCGGAAATTAAACATGGAAAAATTCGCATTGCTTTCACTCCTGATGAAGAAATAGGAAAAGGAGCAGATAATTTCGATGTGAAGAAATTCAATGCCGATTGGGCATATACTATTGATGGTGGAGAAATTGGAGAATTGGAATTTGAGAATTTCAATGCTGCCTCAGCCAAAATAACTTTTCACGGATTAAATGTTCATCCGGGCTATGCATTTCATAAAATGAAAAATTCCATTCGTATTGCTCATCAGTTTGTAGCCATGCTTCCCCGCCACGAAACGCCGGAACATACCGAAGGTTACGAAGGTTTTTATCATTTAACGTCCATAGAAGGTACGGTTGAAAAAACGACCATGCATCTTATCATTCGCGACCACGACCGCGACAAATTTGAAAAAAGGAAAAAAGAGCTTCAGCATTTGGCTAATAAAATCAATGCAGAATTTGGAGAAAATACCGCTGTTATCGAATTACGAGATCAATACTACAACATGCGTGAAAAAATTGAACCGGTTTTTCACATTATCGATTTGGCATCCGATGCCATGAAGGAAGTGGGCATTACGCCTAAAATTGTTCCGGTAAGAGGGGGAACAGATGGCGCCCGACTTTCGTATATGGGACTTCCCTGTCCGAATATTTTTGCCGGAGGGATGAATTTTCATGGGCGTTTCGAATACATTCCCATTCAATCTATGGAAAAAGCTATGATGGTGATTGTAAAAATTGTTGAGTTGGCTGCAAAAAAATACTAAAATTTCTCTGACAAAAAATAGTGGCCTGTTCAGTAATAATGAATGATTTTGCAAATGAATTTGATAATCGATTGATTACATCTCGGACTTCATACAAGGACTCTACTCTTTCCATTTTCCTTTTTGACAATTTTTGGATAGCAAGCATACAGATGCTTGTTTAAAAGCGCATTCACGAGTATTTGGAACATTTTTTGAAGTGTAACAAAAAGTAAAAAGAAAATGTAAGCCTTTACGGATTTCTGAATAATTAACCATTTTTTCAGCAGGAGGAAACAACGAAAGAAAAATCTATAAAAGGAACATTACAAAAAACTTGGAAAATACTTTAGAATAGAGAATAAGGAACCAAAATTAAAACAATAGAAATATTAACTGCATTAAAGATATTAAAGCGAAAAAGGGAAATAAAACAGGGTTACAAATCAAACAAATACCAATCAACTATCTTTGAGGTATTAACGCTTTATCCGGATTCATAAAATTCCGGTATTGTTTTATTCGATTTAAAAACATTTACTGATGAAATCCACATGTATTGCCTACACAAACACGAATGAATATAATATGTCAGACATGTGGGTTCCATCAGACCTTTAAAAAATAAATTATATTCTGATGAAAATAAAAATTGTCAACCTTTCGAAACATCCACTGCCATCCTACGCCACTTTACTTTCTGCCGGAATGGATTTGCGAGCCAATATCGACGAGCCGGTAGTTTTAAAACCTTTGGAAAGGAAACTGATTCCCACAGGACTTTTTATCGAGTTGCCGGAAGGATATGAAGCACAAATACGCCCGCGAAGCGGACTGGCCATCAAACACGGCGTTACGGTGCTCAATTCTCCGGGCACTATTGATGCCGACTATCGCGGCGAAATTTGTATTATTCTGATCAATCTTTCCAATGACGATTTTGTAATCAACGATGGCGAACGAATATGCCAAATGGTGATTGCTTCGCATGAACATGCAGAATGGGAAGAAGTAAAAATGTTGAACGATACCGATCGAGGAAATGGCGGATTTGGACATACGGGACGATAAATTCCAAAAAATGTAGAAATTCTGAATCGAATCTACTATTATCGGAAAATAACAAGCAAAACAATTTTTCATGCACAAAAAAATTTTTTTATTCCCCATATTAATTTTTCTCTGTCTTCTCACAATTTCCTGCTCATCGACAAGGAAATCGGTTACACGAGAGAAAAATTTTCGGTCAAATAAACTGACACCCGAACAGCAAAGTCAGTTCGACTATTATTTTTACGAAGCGCTACGACTCAAAAATAATCAGCAGCTCGATGAAGCGATGGAAACTTTTCTCTTTTGCCGACAAATCGATTCGCTGGATGCAGAAGTACAATCGCAACTGGGTGTACTATATGCCAATATCGGGCTGATTGACCCTGCCCTGAAAGCATTGAAAAAATCGGTTGAATTGCAACCTACCAACTGGTGGTACAGCATGACGCTGCTCAACATTTACTCTCAGCAGAAAAATTGGAAAGATGCTATTGCTTTGGCCAATGAGATGCAAAAAATTTATCCTGAAAAAGAGGAAATCTATTCCACGCTTGCTCAGTTGTACAAAGCCTCCGGCGACATCGACAAAGCCATTGATGCCTACAACCGGCTCGAAAACCTAACCGGCATAGATGAAAGCATTTCCTTTGCAAAATTTAGCCTTTATGCGCAACAAAACAAAGTTAAAAAAGCAATAGCCGAAATCGACAGGTTGATCGAAAAATATCCGACCGAGAATCGCTACAAGGTTTTGCGAGGCGATATTTACCTTCAACTAAACAATCTCGAACAGGCTTTTGCTATTTATGAACAAATATTAAAGGAAGAACCACAAAATCCTTTTGTCTATATTTCCCTTTCGGAATATTACAAGAAAATCAATCAGCCCGAAAAAGCTACGGAGGCTATTGTCAGCGCATTAAAAAACGAACAGTTGGATGTGGATACCAAAATAGAAATTCTGGGGCAGTACATTGACAACCTGATAAAAGACAAAGAAAAACTCGACGAAACGGAAGCACTTTTCAAACTCTTGGTCGATCGTTATCCGCTCGAAGAGCAGGTGCATGCCTACTACGCTTTGTTTCTGGAATACCAGGAGCGTATCCCGGAAGCCATATCTGAGCTTGAAACCATGTTAAACATCAACCCTAAAAACCTGCAAACATGGTTAAAACTTATTCAAATATATTGGAGCGACAAAAATTTTGAAAAAATATATGTTACTACTGAACGCGCCATCGAAGTATTGCCCGAGGAACCCATATTGTACTTTTATCAAGGAATTGCTTTGTATCAATTAAATGATTATCAAGCTTCACTGCAAAAAAATAAAAAAGCTCTGCTTTATATAAAAGACCAACAGAAAGCGCTGAAGAGCGATGTATATGCACAACTGGGAGATACTTATTTTAAAATCGGTCAAAAAGATTCGGCATTCATTGCTTACGAAGAATCGCTGAAAGCCAATCCCGAGAATATCTACGTGATGAATAATTATGCGTACTATCTGTCGCTGGAAAAGAAAGATTTGAAAAAAGCCGAAAGAATGAGTGCCAAAACAGTGGAAAAAGAACCCAACAATGCCACTTTTCTCGATACTTATGCATGGATTTTGTACCAGCAGGGTAATTATTCGCTGGCAAAATTTTACATCGAACGGGCTATCGACAACTTGAAAGATGGAGAGGACAACGGCATAATTTATGAACATTATGGCGACATACTCTGGATGTATGGAGGAAATGACGAAAAAGCACTGGAAATGTGGATAAAATCATACGAACTCGGAAATCAAACGGAGGAATTGAAACAAAAAATTGAAAACAAAGGTTTCGATCGTCAAAACAAATAACAAAATTTGCAGAAAAATTTTTTGCTTCCAAAAGTTACAAGTTTATGAAAAAAATTTTAAGTATTTTCCTGATGATATTGGTATTGCTCAGTTCCTGCAAAACAAAAAAGCAGGTTCAGCAACCCTCTTATTTTCCACAAAAGCTAACTACCGAAAAGGTTATCGAGCAGTTGAATGCATTGGACAATATACAAACTGCAGAAATCAAAAAAATGAACATTTACCTGAAAATGAAAGATCGGGAATTTAATGTAACTTCTTCAATGACAATAAAAAAAGACTCTGCTATCAATATTTCCATTCAGCCTTTTTTTGGCATGGAGCTTTTCAAACTGGAAATAACACCAAATAATATTTTTATATTCGACAAAGTTAACCAAACCTATTATACAACAGATTTTCAGTATCTGAATCTTCGGACTGGGCTTGGTATTGATTTTTACCATCTGCAAGCCCTGCTGACCAATCGCTATTTTTGTTTAGCTCGACAGAAAGATATTGCATGCAGCATTCTTGCACAAAATAACCACAAGATAAGCTTTGGATTCGATAACGAAACACTGATGCAAACCATGAGCATTAACCCCGATTTCAATATAACAGAAATTTTACTGGTCGATAAAATTAATAACCTATCTTTCAATGCATTATACGAAAATTTTGCTTTGATAAATGGGATAATTTTTCCAAGACAAATTACATATATGTTGAAAGGACAAAAACATTTATCCAGCGCAAAAATTACCATTGATAGAGTGAAATTTAATCAGCAAGTTGAATTTATCCCAACCGATACCCGTCGTTATAAAAAAGGAAGTTTTGATCAGTTGTTCAAAAAATAAACAATTCAGCCTCATAATTTGCTATTCATTTTTTATATAATTTTTTTTATTTTGTCAAGATGTTTCGTACTTATTTAATCCAGCTTTTTTTGATAATTGCTTTTGCCTGTTCAGGGACGCAACTCTTAGCCCAGAACGTAAAACAATTGGAAGAAGAACGCAAGCAAACGCTTCAAAAATTGGAAACGACCAGCAAAATGCTGGACGAAACCAAAAAATCGCAGAAAAGTTCATTGAACAAGCTTTCTCTCCTCAATAAAAACATCAACGAACGTACTCATCTGATTAAAACAATGAGTAAGGAAATTTCGCAGCTTGATGTAGAAATAAAAACAATGGGACAAGAGATCGAACAATTGGAACGTCGATTGGAAAATTTAAAAAATGATTATGCAAGGCTGGTACAGGAAGCATATATCAACCGCAGTATTTATTCCAAAATTATGTTTGTGCTTTCGGCAGAAACTTTCGATCAATCCCTACGGCGCATTCGATATTTAAAGGAATACAGCGACTATCGGAAGCATCAAGTTAGCGAAATAGAAAAGGTTAAAGCACAGATTGAACAAAAAAAAGACAGTATATCCAAACACAAAAGCACACTGGTAGTAGTGGTGAAAGAAAAAGAAGTAGAAGCAACAAAGCTGTCGCAGGAACAAAAAAAAGAAAAAAAACTGTTGACAGATCTTCAGAAAAAAGAGAAAAATTTACGTAAGGAATTGGATGCACAGCAAAAAAAAGCCAACGATTTAAACAAACGAATAGAATCCCTCATAGCCGAAGAAATTCGAAAAGCCGAAAATCTTAATAAAAGTAAAGGAAAATCGACAACAAGCAAAGTTTTTACACTAACAAAGGAAGAAGTTTTATTGTCGGGCAATTTCGAGAAAAATGCGGGACGGCTTCCCTGGCCTGTCAGCAACGGTTTTATCAGCGGACATTATGGCATTCAGCCTCACCCCGTATTGAAACATGTTACAACCAACAACAAAGGTATTTACATTCAAACACCCGCCAATAGCACGGCAAGAGCTGTTTTCGATGGCGTAGTTACTCAACTTTTCTCCGTACCTGGAAGCAACAATGCCGTCATTATACAACATGGTGAATATCGTACCGTTTATGCAAACTTGACCGACATTTATGTCAAAATAGGGGATAAGGTTTCTACTAAACAAGCAGTAGGTAAAATTTTTACCGACAGCGAAAAGGACAACAAAACGGAGCTTTATTTTCAAATATGGAAAAATAAAAATTTGTTGGATCCGGAAAAATGGCTCGCACGATAAACCAAAAATCAATTAAATTTGCACATTGGTTTAAAGTGAATTTTTTTTATAATCTATTCTATGGAAATATGGAAGAAATAGTTGAAAAAGTTACGTTGACAGAATATAACGACAGCAATATCATTACGCTGGAAGGGCTGGAACATATCCGTCGCCGTCCCGGCATGTACATAGGAAAACTCGGAGACGGTTCTCACCCCGACGATGGAATTTATGTCCTACTAAAGGAAGTGATGGACAATTGCATTGATGAATTCCGTATGGGAGCGGGAAAAACAATCGAAGTTCAGATCGTAAACGATATGGTACAGGTTCGCGATTACGGTCGAGGTATTCCGTTGGGAAAAATGATAGAAGCGGTTTCGATTATGAACACCGGCGGAAAATACGACTCCAAAGCCTTTAAAAAATCAGTTGGACTAAATGGCGTGGGAACGAAAGCAGTAAATGCGCTCTCGGAAAAATTTATTGCGCAAAGCTTCAGAGAAGGACAAACCAGAAAAGCCGCATTTGAAAAAGGCAAACTTACTTTTGACAGCGGTATCGTTGAATCGGATGCCGAACGCGGAACTTTGATTACCTTCACACCCGACCACGAAATGTTCGACGGATACGAATACCGCGACGAAGTGGTGGAAACCATGCTTCGAAATTACGTTTACCTAAATGCGGGACTTACCATTGTTTACAACGGGAAAAAAATTATTTCCCGTAACGGTTTGACCGATTTACTGAACGAAAACATGACTGTTCCGGCTCTATACCCTATCATTCAACTGAAAGGAGAAGATATTGAGGTTGCTTTTACCCATTGCGACCAATATGGAGAAGAGTATTATTCTTTTGTTAACGGACAACATACTACGCAAGGCGGAACCCATCAAAGTGCTTTTCGCGAAGCGGTAGCAAAAACCATTAAGGAATTTTATTCCAAAAACATGGAATATACTGACATTCGCAACGGAATAGTGGCTGCCATTGCCGTCAACATAGAAGAACCGGTTTTTGAATCTCAAACCAAAACCAAACTCGGTTCGCGCGACATTGCACCGGGAGGAATATCTGTCAATAAATTTATTTCCGATTTCATTAAAACCGAATTGGACAATTACCTTCATCGCAACCTTGAAACAGCTGAAATACTGCTCCAAAAAATTCAGGATTCGGAAAAAGAACGAAAAGCCATAGCCGGCGTTACGAAACTGGCACGTGAACGTTCCAAAAAAGTCAGTTTGCACAACAAAAAATTACGCGACTGTCGCGTTCATTACAACGAATCGAAGCCCGGCGCCGAAGAATCGTCCATTTTCATTACCGAAGGCGATTCCGCAAGCGGCTCTATTACAAAAAGCCGTGATGTGAATACGCAGGCAGTTTTCAGTCTTCGCGGCAAGCCACTGAACTGTTTCGGGTTAACCAAAAAAGTGGTGTACGAAAACGAGGAATTCAACCTGTTGCAAGCTGCTCTCAACATAGAAGACGGCATCGAAGGACTTCGTTACAACAAAATCATTGTTGCCACCGATGCCGATGTAGATGGTATGCATATTCGCTTGCTGCTTATTACTTTTTTCCTTCAGTTTTTCCCCGAACTGATTAAAAAAGGGCACGTTTACATTCTACAAACACCGCTTTTCAGGGTTCGGAACAAAAAAGAAAAAATTTACTGTTATTCGGAAGAAGAAAAAATTGCAGCCGTTAAACGATTGGGAGCCACTGCCGAAATTACGCGCTTTAAAGGCTTGGGTGAAATTTCGCCCGACGAATTTAAAAATTTTATAGGCAAAGACATCCGCTTAGAGCAGGTTTCGTTACGCAGAGAAGATGCTGTTTCAGAATTGCTCGAATTTTATATGGGAAAAAATACCAGCGAACGCCAAAATTTTATTATCGAAAATCTGGTCATTGAAGAAGATAAAGTTGAAGAAGAAATTGAGTTAAAAATAGAATAACTCCTTTTTTATTTATCCCAAATTGTCCATTAGCATCATCAGGTAGAAAAATCGAATTGAAAATTGGTTGATTTTTCCCAGAGTTTCCTTATCCAAGCCCTCCTGTTCATTTGAAGAGCCATTTTCACGATAACTTTATTGGAGTGTTCTTCAATATATGCCGGAATTGCAAGCATTTTATATCGCAAGGTGGATAATCTGTTTCGTACTTTGTCGTTGATAATAACCTGTTTGAACAAGCTCATAAAGTTGTAGGCAATGGTCATTAACAACAAACATGCTTCAGTCCCATCAAAACCATCTTGATTCATTTTGTCCAATCCATAATCGTATTTGAGTTCTTTTATCCTGTTTTCGCAGTTAGCACGACCTCTATATAATCGCCAAACATCGGGTGCAGAAAGTTTTAATGTAGTAACGTAGCAGGTATATCGATAACCATTCAGTTCGTAATCGTCCTCGAACAGGCTCAATTGTTTACCTACCGCTTTGGGACATTTCGCTATTTTTTGACGTACAGCTATCATTCGTCTGCCTTTGATCCAGTCTTGTGCCTTATATTCGAATTCGGCAATTTCAATACCATTTTCTATTTGTAACCAAGTGTGTTGAGCAGCAATTTTTCGTTGTATGCTAACGTACATCGGAACAGTCACGATATAATCAATAGCGACATCTTCCTGCTCCAGATAATCAAATATAGTCTTATCGTAAAATCCACTATCTAACCGTAATAACCCTATTTTCTTACTTGAAAAGAAAGAAAGCGTTTCTTCTAAAAAAGCCTTGAAATTGTTCGCTGTATGGGCATTGCCCGAGCGCAGCCAAAAATTTGCAACCATTTCTATTTCTGAGACAAATGCAATGATAGGATGTTGCGATTTTCGACCCGGCTTATGTTTGTTATAGCCTTTTTTTGCACCTTCTTGCTCTCCATACCGCGTAATGACCGAAGAGTCAATATCCAACGTAAAATTGTCAAACTTCAAATTATCAAAGAACCAACGATAAAGACCACCGAAAACCAGATAGGTAGTAGCCATGTCGAACTTCTCAAAATAACGCTGAAATGCTTTATGTTCAGGCATTTTATCCCAGCCAAACATGCGTTGAATGCTTCTATCCATACGTGTTATATCCAAATGCGAAAACCGATTGGCGCCACACCATACTCCTGCCATGAACTGAACAAACAACTGAATGGGCGAATAACCGCGATTCGAACCTTGTAAGGGCAAGGGCAAATCCTCCAATTTTTTTATAAAACCTGATTGGGTCAACAACTGTTTCAGAATCGCTAAACCTCCATAAGCAGTTATTTCATTATCTACGAACTCTAATTCCATAAGCTTGCATTATATAACGAAAATTATACGCAAATTTAATGAATTAATGCAATACAATATCTTGTAAATAAATAATTTATAAGCATATTTTTCTATTAGTGTCCATTAGAAAATACTGACTAAAAAAATAATCCTAATATCATATTGTTCTAATGGACAATTTGGGATGAAAATGGATGCAATTGGTGCACCTGGCGCGACAGTGCCAACTACTTATGTTACAAGCGGGAAATTAACAGGTATGTCAAATGTATATTTCAACAAAAACTTAGCATTCAGCAGTGCGAAGCAATTATTTTTCACCATGGGGCATGAATTCGTTCATGTATCACAATTTGCTGCATTGGCTGGTCAACGTGCAAGTATATTAACTCAAGATTTTATTGATATGCTAGATTTTCACGCGTACAGCTACCAAAATTCAATTGGAGGGTTACAATTAAACAGTTATACAAGAGAAGAAATATTGCATTGGTCTACTACGTATTCCCAGTTTAACTCCATGAACTATATTAACTTCCCATGGTCATTTAATCATTCTTACATTTATCCATTTTAACATGAAAGCGATAATATTTTATATTAGTTTATCCATGCTTTTGAGCATTTATGCTACTACATATTCCCAGTGTATAAGTATTGAACTGTCAGCAAGATGGGTCAAAGGATATGATGTTTTCCAAAAAGATTCAATAATATGCTACCCTGAATTAATTATAACCTATAGAAATATGTCGGATACGAATTATTATTTTCAGAAAGTCTCAGAAAGTCGCATTGGATTACCAATGTTGCCAATTGGTCATTTACTGCAATATCCAATAGAAGAATATTTAAACCCTGATTATTTAAAAAGGGCAAAAATGTATGGAAAATATTCTGGTGAGAACTACACTGTAATATTTGGGGGAAGTTCATTTTCCAAAGGTTGGATTGTTGTAAATGACACATCAAATATTGAAGTTGAACAAGAAATTGATTTGATTAATGATGATTTGGCAAATATTTACGAATACATATATCGTGAGAATTATGATAAGCAAAGAGATTCACTAAATGAGTATAATACTCATTACACTTTATCGGATACAGTACCAAAATTGATATTAGATAAGTTTAAAGACAAATTTGTTTTTTTGAGACCGGGAGAGATTTACACAGACACTTATAATCTTGTCGGATTTAAATTAGTAAAAGGATGTTTTACTTTCAATATAATCCCATATTTGCCAGCCTATGTTTATACTACTATTTGGGATAAAAGTCAATCAAAATACATAGAAGTAAAAATTGAATTGCCGAAAGTAGTGGGTAATTATAAATTATATTCGGGCAGTTTTAATTCTAATAAAATAGCAATAACATTTTAAAAAGTAAAATTAACACAAAAGCTGGATAATCCGGCATTAGTCTTAAGATGCTGCCACATTTTTTGAAAGAAATCCTTAAACTTTTTTTTGCAAGCTTCTTTTTCAATTGGTCACTCGCTAATGTAAGCATTTACCACTGCCAAAATCTCCAGATTTTAATCGTTGATAAAACCAAACATTTCGCCGAGCAAAAATAACATCCGCTATTACTTTGGTACTTACGAAAAAGACATCGATAAATTTGGAAATTTCACCCAAACCGATTATATTTACACCCCGGCAGGATTAACTGCAATGGTGAAGAATGGAACATTGTACTACGTTCATACCGACAATTTAGTCTCCATTCAAGCCATAACAGACGAAAATAAAAACATCGTCAGTAGCTATTATTATAGCTTGATATGAATTTTAATCCTACTATGTTTACTGCTTTTTTCGGTTGCCATATTAAAGCGGGTGAAGCGAACGAATTAGTATTAGCATATCAAGAAGTTACAGAAGAGAAGATAACCATCAAGTCCGATGTAGAGACTTTTTCATCCAGTGTTTTTAATGGTCTGTAACGATGCCACTCTTCTGGAAATAAAATAATAACACTACCAGGATAGATTCTATATACTTTGTGTTTGTTTTGAAAAACACCATATCTTTGTGTAATATAAATGATTTGATATTCTTGCAAAATTCGACCTTTTTCTAAATTAAACAAATATTGCATAGGGTGTCCCATTTGAATGGGGAATTCTGAATTGGATGGAATTTCGAAGTCCCAACAACTGTTAAGTATAAACTTAATTTTTGGTCTTGTTTTGAAAAAGTAGTGTATTTAAATGATTGTATTTTCATTGGGATTAATATTTTCTTTTACTCTCAATTTTCTTCAAGATAAATTGATAATGTAAAGTAAATTATTATATAGATTCTAATTTGTAAATACACGAATTTTTTTGAAAGGGATAAAACCTTTCGAAATATTATATGCAGATCTTGATTAAAAAGAATAACCATTTGTGCAATCAATTTTTAAACTTTATATAAAAACAACAAAAAAATCATTGTACACAATAACATACCAAGAATTATTGCACACTTTTTTGGATATTCTTTTTGAATAAAAGAACAAAATTTCTTTAAAATTTATTGCCTGCTTAATACTTCAAGAGCTTTTCTGACAGTTTTATCATTTTTATATAGCAAAGGATAAAAACCTTCATCTCCTAGAATGTTCCTTGAAATGTAAGCTTTTAATTGTGTTAAGATAATATCTTTTGAGATATTAATTTCTTTCTTATTGGCAGGAACACCCTTCATAAGAGCAAAATGAATAAAATTTTCTAAAAGTGGCTGACTATCCAAATATTTTTCCATTTGTTGCCAATTTTTGAAGGCTGATAATTTTCCGCGATTCTGATCTGTATATAAAAAGGCATACCGGTAAAGATATCCATAATTAATCACTTTATTCAGATAAGGCGTATAGCCAGTAGTATCCAATGGCACGTAAACATCAGGCATGATACCACCACCCCCGTAAACAATTCTACCACCAACAGTTTTGTATCTCAAACTGTCTATTTTTTGAGTACTGTCTGAATAATTAATATCTGGATGAATAAGGCGATTTAAAAAATCTTTCTCATATTGGTCAACCTTTCCTAATTCATAAGGTTTCTGTATACAACGCCCAGAAGGAGTATAATATCTTGCCACTGTTAAACGAACAGCAGAACCATCCGAAAGAGTAAATTGTTGCTGTACAAGTCCTTTACCAAAAGAACGTCTTCCTACAATTGTTCCTCTATCATTATCTTGAATGGCACCAGCAAAAATTTCACTGGCTGAAGCTGAAAATTCATTGATTAATACTACTAATGGCTCATGAATACAACTACCTTTACCATCCGAGAATGCTTCAAAACGTTTATAAGCTCTCCCTTGTGCATAAACGATTAATCTGTTGGCAGGCAGAAATTCATTAACCATTTGAATAGTTTGATCCATGTAACCGCCACTATTTTCACGTAAGTCCACAATAAATTTTTTAGCTCCTTGTCGCTTTAAACTGGCAATAGTATTTAAAAATTCCGTATATGTAGTTTCAGCAAATTTACTTACCCGAATAAAACCAATTTGAGGCTGAATCATGTAACCAATATCTACCGAATTTACAGGTATCTCACCTCTTATTATCTCATAATAAAGGATTTCTGGTGTTCCATAACGACGAACGCCGACTTTTACTTTTGTACCAGCGGGACCACGTAGTTTCTTCATAACTTTTTCATTGGTGATATTCTTTCCAACAAAAAGTGTATCGTTCACTTCTACTATTCTGTCGCCTGCCAATAAACCTGCTTTTTCAGAAGGTCCGCCGCTAATAACAGAAATAATCATAATCGTATCATTCTGAATATTAAATTGTACACCAATTCCACTGAAATGCCCTTCGAGCTCACTATTAACATCTGAAACATCTTCGGCAGAAATATATACGGAATGTGGATCCAGTTTTGAAACAATGTCAACCATCGTTGCTTCTGTTAACTGATGCATGTCCAGTGTATCCACATATTTTGAATTAATAATGGAAAACAATTCATCAATTTTTGAATGTGGTTTTATTGCAGAGAACAAAGTATCAACTGATAAATTAGAAGCTCTTCTTGCTAAAATATTTCCTAAAAGCAAACCACAAATTATTGCTACAAAAACTATAAAAGGCGCTAATAATTTATTTTTGTTCATATATAGTTACTTTATTATTTTTATTAAATTGTTAGTTATCAAAAATTTAAAGATATTTATTAAGAATTTCTGAGAAAATTATACGTCAATAAACACTACCTCAATTCCTGCCCGTTTAAGTAGTTCAATGCCATCGGCAATTCGATATTGTTCTCCATAAACTACTCGTTTGATGCCTGCCTGGATAATCAATTTTGCACATTCCATACAGGGTGAGGCAGTTACATAAAGTGTTGCTCCTTCGCTACTGTTATGGGAACGGGCAACTTTTGTAATAGCATTTGCTTCGGCATGGAGAACATACGGTTTTGAATTGTTTTCTTCGTCTTCACAATCATTTTCAAAACCCGATGGAGTTCCATTATAACCATCAGAAATAATCATTTTATCTTTTACTAATAGAGCTCCCACCTGTCTTCTTTTGCAATATGAATTTTCCCCCCAGATACGAGCCATTCGCATATAGCGTTGATCCAGCAATCGTTGTTTTTCAGTCATAATCTTTTCTACATCTTATTTTTAAATGAAGTAAATCATTGATTTTTAATCAGCTCATTTGTTAATTCTTCTAAATTTATACCAGAAAAATTTCCTGAAGACATAAACAGAACGACTGTATTCTCATAATTCAATTCATGCAATTTTTCCAGCAAATCTTCTTTCCGGTTAAAAGCTTCTACTTTTTCTCCGAAAGCATTTTTCACATCAGTTGGAGAAAATTCCTGTAACTGTTTTTGCTTGATAACTTCTGGATCATAATATACCAGTGCAATATCTGCTTCACTCATACTTCCATAGTACTGAGGTAAAAAATCTTCGGTTAGACTGCTGAAAGTATGCAACTCCATACAAGCAATTAACTTTTTATCAGGATATTGCTGTCTTACAGCTTTAATGGTAGCTTTCAGTTTAGAAGGTGAGTGAGCAAAATCCTTGAAAACGACAGTATTATTTTTTTCTGCTATTTTTTGTAAACGATTGGATGCCCCAGTAAAGTCAGAAATTATTGTATAGAAATCCTCGTCATTTACTCCTATTTGATGGCAAGCAATTCGGGCAGCAGTTAAATTCTGCAAATTATGTTCGCCAAAAATTTTTAAAGGAACTTCACGTTTTTTGGTTATTAAATAAGTGATACCATCTCTAACTTCATAAGGTGGGGTATTATAGGGAAATGTTACTATATCAGGTCTTAAGTGCTGAACTATTTTATTCAGATTGTCATCCCCTTCAAAATAAATTAATCTTCCTTGAAATTCAATAAGATCAGTAAATTTTTTGAATTGATTTACATATTCTTCAAAAGTTGGAAACACATTGACATGATCCCACGCAATACCTGTAAGAATAGCTATATGAGGTTGATATAAATGAAATTTAGGTCGTGGATCCAGTGGAGATGTAGAATATTCGTCACCTTCGAAAACAGCAATGCGGGATTCGTAGGATAATTTTACCATATTATCAAAGCCTTCAATTTGAGCTCCTACCATATAATCGGCATTAATCTTCAATTTTTGAAGAACATATAAAATCATAGCTGTAGTAGTAGTTTTACCATGACTTCCGCCTACTACAATTCGTGTTTTGCTACGTGTTTGATAATACAAATATTCGGGGAAAGAATATATTTTTAATCCCAATTCCTTTGCTCGTAATAATTCAGGATTATCGGCTTTGGCATGCATCCCAACGATAACAGCACTTAATCCTTTGTGAATTCGCTCAGGAAACCATCCTAATTGTTCAGGCAATAATCCATGTTCTTTCAGATGAGATAGAGATGGATCAAATATTTCATCGTCTGAACCAGTAACAAAATAATCAGGCTTTTTACTCAAAGCAATAGCTAAATTGTGCATCGCTGCACCACCAATGGCTATAAAATGAACTCGTTGCATGCTGATGAATCAATAATTCAAACTATTTTTTAACTTTGTAGATTATTATCAACTTACAAAAGTAGTAAGAAATTACGAAATGAAAAATCGCAATGGTTATGAAAATCTACAAAATAGAAGCAGGTACTTTTCATTGTGACGGAGGAGCTATTTTTGGCGTAGTCCCTAAAAAAGTATGGCAAAAACGTTATCCTTGTAATGAAGAAAATTTCTGTACTCTTTCGATGCGTTGTTTACTGATTGATACTGGTAATAAACTGATTATCATTGACAGCGGCACAGGTAATAAGCAATTAGAGTATTTGAAATATTATGATTTTAAGGGAGTTGTCAATTTTGAAAAAGAATTGAATAAATTAGGTTACAGTTGTAATGAAGTAACAGATGTCATTCTTACCCATCTGCACTTTGACCATTGCGGTAGTTGTACTTACTATAATCAAAATCGAACGGAAATAATGATGACCTTCCCCAATGCTACGCACTGGGTTGGAAAGACGCAATGGGAAAATTTTTTACATCCCAATGTCCGTGAAGGTGATTCTTATTTTCTGGAAAATATGCAGCCAGTATATGAAGCTGGCAAGCTACAATTGGTTGAGAATAATTTTCAATTTTGTCCTGAAATTGAAATTAGAATTTTTAATGGACATACAGTTGGTCAATTAGCCAGCTATATTCAGTATAACGATAAAACTTTAATTTATGTAGGCGATGTGATTCCTGTTGCTCCTGCCATTCCTCTGGCATGGGTATCAGCTTTTGATACATATCCTGTGACTTCGATGGAAGAAAAACAACTTTTATTGGAAGAAGCTGTAGAAAAAGAACAAATCTTATTTTTTGAGCACGATGCTTATACGGAATGTTGCACAGTGAAAAGAAATAATGATAATTATCGAATGGACAAAAGTTTCCCTTTAAGCAATATACAATAAAAATTTCTTTTTTGAATTTTCCAGTTAAAGGAATTGATCAATTTTCATTTTGTCTTTTTGAATCGTTGTCTTCTTGATACCAACTGGCGTAAAAAGAATAATTGTGAGCAATCTTACGATTCATTTCATTAGTTTGTGAAGGATCAACTTTTTTTACAAATTTAGCAGGAACACCAGCCCACATCGTATAAGGAGGAACTTTTGTGTTACTCAATATTAAGGCACCTGCTGCAATAATAGCACCTTCACCAATTTCAGCATCATCCAGCACCACCGCTCCCATTCCAATCAGTGCATAATCATGAATTTTTGCACCATGAATAGTTACATTATGTCCTATAGAAACATAGTTCCCAATTTCAATGGTTGATTTCTGATATAATGTGTGAAGTACTGAACCATCCTGCACATTGACATGATTTCCAAGCCTTATGGAATTAACATCACCACGAAGCACTGCATTGAACCAGATACTGCAGCCATCACCCATTATGACGTCACCAATAATTACCGACGTTGGTGCAAGAAAACAATTTTTTCCAATTTTTGGAGTAAAACCTCTTACAGATTGAATATGTGCCATAGTTTATAGAATTTTTTGCAAAGGTACAGGATAATTTTTTTAATATAAATAATTGTTGATTTTCAAACATTTGATTTCTCTGTGAAATTTATCCTTGATTTATTACCATTAAAAGTAGATCGACCTTCCACACAAAGATAATGAATGGAATTTAATTTCAGTTCAACATTTCGAAGAAAATATTAATTTAGTCTCAATAAAGTTATTCTCTATCTCATTTAACAAGAACAAAAGCAATTTATAATCACTAATTTGATTAAGCTCAACTACTTTTTTCACACTTTTTTTGTAATTTTGCAAAAAATGAAAGAAACGTAAAAATGAGTACTGAACTGAGCGACCAAGAACAATACAGACGTCAAAGTTTGATTGAATTAAGAAAATTAGGCATCGAACCTTATCCGGCAGCTTTGTATCCAACAAATGCTTTTTCCGTTGATATAAAAAATTCATTCAAAGATAGCGAAGAAAAGAAACAGGTTTGTGTAGCAGGGCGGATCATGAGCCGTCGAATCATGGGGAAAGCTTCCTTTATCGAATTGCAAGATGCAAAAGGAAGAATTCAGGTTTATATTACCCGTGATGATATCAGCACAGAGGAACAACCCGAAATGTACAACACTGTTTTTAAAAAGCTACTGGACATTGGTGATTTTATTGGAATAAAAGGCTTTGTTTTTCGGACGCAAATGGGCGAAATAACTATTCATGCTCAAGAGTTGACTGTCCTTTCAAAATCACTACGACCGTTACCCATTGTAAAATACAAAGATGGTGTGGCTTATGATGCTTTTAATGATCCCGAGCAGCGTTATCGTCAGCGATACGTAGATTTGGTTGTAAACGAGAGTGTAAAAGATATTTTTTTGAAACGCACACAAATTTTTCAATCTATGCGTGATTATTTTAATGCACAAGGTTATGTTGAAGTAGAAACACCTATTTTACAACCTATTCCAGGTGGAGCTGCTGCTCGTCCATTTGTAACCTATCACAATGCACTCGATATGCAACTTTATCTCAGAATAGCGGATGAATTATATCTCAAGCGATTAATAGTTGGCGGTTTTGAAGGTGTGTATGAATTTTCAAAAAATTTCAGAAACGAAGGAATGGATCGAACACATAATCCGGAATTCACAGCAATGGAAATTTACGTAGCCTATAAAGATTATTTCTGGATGATGGAATTTACTGAACGATTACTTGAGAAAATTTGTTTAGATGTAAATAACAGTACTGAAATTCACTTGGAAAATAAAGTTATTGATTTTAAGGCTCCTTATAAACGCATCAAAATGCTGGATGTAATTAAGGAAAATACAGGAATCGAGATTGATGGAATGGATGAAAATCAACTTCGGGAAGTTTGCCGTCAGTTAGATATTGAAGTGGACGAAACAATGGGCAAAGGAAAATTAATTGATAAAATTTTTAGTGAAAAATGTGAAGCTAATCTGGTGCAACCCACTTTTATTATAGATTATCCAATAGAAATGAGCCCATTATGTAAACGTCATCGCAATAATCCTGAATTAACTGAACGTTTTGAACTCATTGTCAATGGTCAAGAACTAGCCAATGCTTATTCTGAGTTGAATGACCCGATTGACCAATTGGAAAGATTCAAGGAACAACTCAGGTTGAGTGAAAAAGGCGACGAAGAAGCGATGTTTATTGACATGGATTTTATACGAGCCTTAGAATACGGGATGCCACCAACTTCGGGCTTGGGGATTGGGATGGACAGGTTAGTAATGCTTTTGACTGGTCAACAAGCTATTCAAGAAGTTTTACTCTTCCCTCAAATGAAACCTGAAAAAGTAATAAAATCGGATGATAAAGAGAAATTCTTGCATTTAGGAATCAAAGAACCGTGGCTGGACGTCATGGAAAAAATTGGTATAAAAACAATAGAACAATTAAAAGTTTTTAATCCCAATAAATTACATCAGGATCTGTGCAGTTGGAACAAGAAAAATAAACTTGAACTTGTTAATCCGACGATTGAAGAAGTAAATAATTGGATATCAAAAGCAAAAGACAATTAAAAAATTAATTTCTCATTTTTTAAAAAGTTTCGCTGATAAAAATTATGTTTGAACTTATTTTTGAACTTTCTTCACATGTTGACACCACCATTTTTTATGGAATAAACAATGTTAACATTCAATTAATCAAGAATTTATATCCTAATTTAAAAATTATAGCACGAGGACACATCATAAAGATCATGGGAAGTGAAGAAGAAGCAGATAAGTTGTTTTTAAACCTTCAAAAACTGGAACAATACAGTATTGAAAACAATAAATTAACAGAGAAAAATATTATTGACCTGATAAAAGATAATGTCCCTACTGATATAGTAAAATATGAAAATCTTATTCTTCACGGGAGTGGTGGCAAATCTATTATAGCTCGAACTAAAAATCAGCAAAAACTGGTAAAAGAATTTGAAACCAATGACTTGCTTTTTGCAATAGGACCGGCGGGTTCAGGAAAAACTTACACGGCTATTGCGTTAGCGGTTCGTTCTTTAAAAAATAAAGAAGTTAAGCGAATTATTTTAAGTCGTCCAGCCGTAGAAGCCGGTGAAAAATTAGGTTTTTTGCCGGGTGACATGAAAGAAAAAATTGATCCTTACCTGCAACCACTTTATGATGCCTTGCAAGACATGATTACACCTCTTAAATTGAAAGAGTATCTGGAAGATGGCACCATTCAAATTGCACCGCTGGCATTTATGCGTGGTAGAACTTTAAATGATGCAGTAGTTATTCTGGATGAAGCCCAAAATTCTACCATCATGCAAATCAAAATGTTTCTTACCCGAATGGGTATTAATACCAAAATGATTGTAACAGGTGATATCACACAAATTGATTTGCCACGCGATCAAAAATCAGGCTTAATTGATGCTTTGCAACTATTAAAAAATATTCCTGGAATTGCTCGCGTTGACTTTGATGTACACGATATTGTAAGGCACAAATTAGTTCAGGAAATCGTTCAGGCTTACGAAAAAAGAAACAATTTGATGCAAACAAAGTCGAAAAAAGAAGATAATGAAACAGAGAAATAAATTTCAATGTTTTTGCAATTAAAAAATTAAAAATATGAACACACTGATTCGTACCAATTTTCATTTTGAAGGGCAAACAAATGTTTATTATGGCAAAGTGAGAGATGTTTACACCATAAAAAATGATTTGCTAATAATGGTTGCCACCGACCGAATTTCTGCCTTTGATGTTATTCTTCCACGTGGAATTCCTTATAAAGGACAGATTTTAAATCAGATTGCTGCAAAATTTCTGGACGAAACGGCTGACATCGTTCCGAACTGGAAATTAGCTTGTCCTGATCCGATGGTTACAGTTGGACTTCGTTGCGAAGGTTATCCTGTAGAAATGATTGTGCGAGGTTATCTATGTGGCAGCGCCTGGAGAGCCTATAAAAATGGAGCACGTGAATTGTGTGGCGTTAAAATCCCTGATGGTATGCGGGAAAATCAACGTTTTGAAACGCCAATTATTACTCCAACGACCAAAGCAGAACATGGTCTTCATGACGAAGACATTTCAAAAGAAGAAATTCTACAAAAAGGTTTGATGACACCTGATGAATATGAGTTAATTGAAAAATATGCACTCGCACTTTTTCAACGTGGCACGGAAATCGCTGCTCAACGTGGTTTGATACTTGTTGATACAAAATATGAATTTGGGAAACGAGACGGCAAAATTTATCTTATTGATGAAATTCATACGCCCGACTCTTCCAGATATTTTTATTTAGAAGGTTATCAAGAACGTTTTGAAAAAGGTGAACCACAAAAGCAACTCTCAAAAGAGTTTGTTCGGGAATGGTTAATGGAAAATGGCTTTCAAGGTAAAGCTGGACAAACCATCCCTGAAATGACAGACGAAATTGTAAAAAGCATCAGCGACCGTTATATTGAACTGTATGAACAAATTACAGGTGAACCTTTTGTAAGAACAGACACTGAAAATCTGGAACAACGAATTGAAAAGAATATACTTGATTATCTAAAAAATCATTAAGCTGCAAAAATTAAGAGAGTTTAGGGGTTTCGAGGTACGAGTTCGAGTTTGGAGTTTTGAGCGAATGAAGAAAAATCTGTATTTCTTCATATTATAAAAAGTTCATTTTCATAGGGTCCCACAAAAAAGATACGGAATTACACGGAGAAAAAATTCCATTGTTCGACGCACCCTCCAGGCTACGTCGCAAAAAAATAAAATCTCCAGATTTTAGCCGCTGATAAAAATCAAACGTTTTGCTAAACAAATATCTGTCATAAAAACCTTATCGAAAACCTTTAATCTTCATAACAGGGAATGTTTCCTGTAGCTTATTAAACCTTATTACCTTATTTTGTTCAGTTTTTAATAAGGTAATAAGGTTAACTTTTTTGGAGGATTTGTTTTGTTACTAAGGTTTTCAGTAAAATAAGGCTGAAAAAAACTACGTTACGGGACAGTCATATTCTTTGAATTGACATTAGCCGGTGAGCCGAAAAATCAGAGAAGTTGGCGTTAAAAAATCTTTTCTGTTTGAGCTCCGCAAAGGAGCGAGTTTAAAAGATTTTAGCCAACAAACGCCAATTTTTCGAGCGAAGCGGGTAGAGTCTTGAAAGCAGCGTCTAAGCGAAAACAGAATCAAATATATTTGAATTCTGTTGAGCGTAGCTGCTTCAACGAAGTTAACTTTTTTGCTTACTTTTTTATGTCAAGATAAAAAAGTAAGTGGGGTTTGGGGCAAAGCCTCATATCTTTGTTCGACGCACCCTCCAGGCTACGTCGCAAAAAAATAAAATCTCCTGATTTTAGCCGCTGATAAAAATCAAACGTTTTGCTAAACAAATATCTGTCATAAAAACCTTATCTTGGTAGTTTGTACCAGTTATTAAAGTTGTCAGTAAAATAAATTATCAACGCCGTTCAGAATTGTTGCCTGCAATCTATATCAAAAAAAGTGCATAGCACCGATATTTCTGTAGTCATTAAATATCATTGGTTATTCTTTCCAGCCATTTCAACATGGATATCATAATCAACATAGAAACCAGGCAAACTGCCACAAATACGCACCATGTCAAGGCAACGGGTAAATTTTTATACAAAACTGCTCCGATAAATAATAATTGATTGCCAATAGCGGTGGCTGCTAACCAACCTCCTTGCATAATTCCTTGATATTGAGGTGGAGCTACTTTGGAAACAAATGAAATGCCTAATGGACTGATAAATAATTCAGCTATTGTTAGAATAAAATAAGTACCTAATAACAAAAAAGGTGTAACACGTTGTGAATCAGGCAAACCACCCAATTCAGCTAATTCATTTTTTGCAGGTAAACCTATCGAACCAATTGTCATAAGAATATAAGCAGTAGCAGCTATTCCCATTCCGAAAGCAATTTTTCGAGGTGTGGAAGGTTCTTTTCCTTTATTCCGTAAGGTAGCAAAAATTGCCATAATCGCCGGTGTTAAAATAACTACAAAAAAAGGATTGATGGATTGAAAAATTTCAGCACCTCGTAAAGTGGTAAATCCCAAAGGAATAGATATTTTGCTTAAATCGGTATAATCTTTTGCAAAAAATGTCAGCGTTAATCCATTTTGATGAAAAGAAAACCAGAAAAATATTACGACGGCAAAAACTGCAAACAAAGCATACAAACGTTGTTTAATTTCTTTACTGTCAAGTGGTTGAAAGTTTTTTTCTTCAGTAGAATTTTTAATAATTTTCTGGGGATCAGGGAAATATTTTTTATTGACTATAAAAATCACCAGCGAAATCAGCATGGCTGCAATGGCAATGGCAAAAGCATAGTGAAAGCCTGTTGTGAAAAGGTTCAAATATTGATTGGCAAAAGCCGTTAAATCATTGCCTGTATAACCTGCTTGAGTTGCTAAATGCTGAAAACGAAGGGATGCTTCAGAAGAAATAACTCCATTGAGCTGATCATGACAAAGAGCTGGCAAATCAGGATGATAATCAAAACCATGAGAGGTAAGCCACCAATTTCTCATTCCTATGGCTGCAAAAGGTGCAAAAATAGCTCCAACATTAATAAACATATAAAACAAAGAAAATCCTTCGTCACGCATTTTTGAAAACTGCTCGTTGTCATACATTTGTCCGACAAGAGCCTGCAAGTTTCCTTTAAAAAATCCATTACCAAAAGCAATGGTAAGCAAGCCAAAGCAAGTTAATCCAAGATATAATTTAAAAGAACTTGATGGAACAGGAGTAGGCGTTGGTATAGTCAATAAAAAGTAACCCAATGACATAAGCACCAAACCCAATAAAATGGTTTCTTTGTAATTTTGACGTTTGTCAGCAATCAACCCACCAACAAATGCCAGAATATAAATGGAAAAATAAAATACAGAGTAAATTATGCCAGCTTTCGTTTCGTCGAGACCATATTTTGCCATTAAAAACAAAGATAAAATTGCCATCATGGTATAAAAACCGAAACGTTCACCCATATTGGCTAACGACGCTGCTAACAAACCTTTTGGTTGATTTTTGAACATAATTTTAGTGTTTATGGTGGTAATATGACGGTAAACTTGCTTGCGAAAATAATCAAAATTTAAACTTAATACAATATGGCATTAAAGTTTTGTTTTTAGTGGAATTTATATCCTGTTAGAAAGTTTTCCTCATAATAAGATTTGAAAATTGGCATCATTTTCATTCAACCAATTATTCATTTTCAGTAGAACCATTACATGCGACGGATCTACAATTTATTCATTTTTACCGAGTTACCCATTGTTCGGCATAGCCTCTTGGCTACGTCGCATAAAAAATAAAATCTCCTGATTTTAACCGCTGATAAAATCAAACGTTTTGCTAAACAAAATTTTGTTCAATTTTTAATAAGGTAATAAGGTTTGTTTTGTGAGGATTTGTTCTTGTTACTAAGGTTATAGAAAAATAAGGTTGAAAAATTATTGTACAAAATTGCCATTCATTATTTCACCGAGTTGCAAAGAGAAAAGATCTATTTTACCATTCAAAATTATCTCGTGGCGGCAAATTGTTCATGTTTTAATAAAAACTTATCAAAAAAATTTAACATTAATAACATAGAAATGCCATTCATTGCCTAAAAATTATTGAATTACATATACTTTTCCACCACCGGTATAATTGACAAATTCAGGAGCGTACATACATTGAATGGAAGCAATGCCATTGGAAAATGTTCCTGAATTGTTTATCCAGCTTTCATATTCTAAAACATACGTTCCCTTTGGCAAAAAATTGAAAAAGAATTGGGTAGAGGCATCTTTGCTGGCTTGATAATAATAAATTCCTTCTTTCCAGCGACAGCCCGAAATGGGTTGAAGTGGCTCCAAACAAGCAGCTCGTATATCTTTTATGGCTACAAATTCAAAATTTCGATCGGCAGTCACAACCAACCGAGTAATAATTTTATCACCTTTTTTAAGTTCTGTTTGTTCAACAGGAATCATGTTTTTTCCTTGCGGAGTTAATTTTTCTACAAACAATTTCTTCTCTATTTTTAATGAATTTTCTTGATTTTCAATGGTTGTAAAATCTTGATCATGTTGCCAGTACATGGCTCCCCAACCAATTCCTTTGCTACTTTTTTCAATGGTGATTTTACCCATTGATGGAGTTATTTTTTCTGACGGGAAAGTGATCTTGAAATATTGGGTTCCTGCTTCAGCAGTTTCAGGATGCAACGTTTCATTTCCTATTTGAATTTTTACTTTTCCATCAGTTGTCAAATCAAATTCTTTGCCCGACAACAAAGCATAAATGGCACTGATGGTAGAAAGCGGTGAATCCCATCGCTGCGTTTGTTTTTGTTTTAACAGCCAGATTTTCATTTCTTCAATGGCTGGATCATTTGCCCTTATTTCAGAAAAAGCTTCTATAATAGCTACTTGAACAGCAATAGGACGTTCGTTCCAGAAATATCCGGCTTTGTTTTGCGCCCAATACATTCCTTCCGTTTCACTTTGCAGTGTATTTTCTTTCAGCGAATTTAAAATGTCGTTTGCCAGTTGATCTTTTCCGTTTCTATGGGCAATAATGGCTGTTATGGCTTTCCCAAATAGCGTCTGTTTTGTCCAGTATTTTTCCGCTTGAGAAGAAAAATAATTTATAGCTTCAGCAGTAGTATCAGATAAGGAAATTTCTGGAAATTCAGAGCGAACATACAGGTAAAAGAGTTGAAGCGGCTGAATACAATTTTCATTCAGATAGTTTTTGTTGTTCTTTCTCAATTCAAAAAAGTCATGGGTTATTTGTAAATCCAGATAATTTATAGCTGAATGGACTGAAGATTGCAATTTTTCATCAAACTTCTTATTGGTCAATTTTTTTAATTTACCCAGTTGGAAGAGGATTTCCTGCGTTGTATATCTATCTTTCGGCATTCCTTTAAACCACGAAAAGCTACCATCCGCATTCTGGAATTGTAATAATTTCTCCAGATATTGCTGAGCATTATTTTTTTGCATATTCAAATCAAATAATAGAGCAATTCTTTTCTTTTGTTCTGTTTCATCTTTGGCTTCGAGCACCCACGGCGTTTCTTCCAGCAGCAAATTTTTCAACTCCTGGTTCTTTTCCAGATTCGAGAGCAAAGATTCTTTACTGGCAGGGGAAGTTTTCCATTGATCAAAAACAGCAGCAATTTTTGGATAACTTGAAACAATAAATCCTGCCAATGAATTTACATAATAAGCTGAAAGATAATCAATCGCATTTTCATTTTCGGGTGAAGATAAGGCTGGCAATGCTTGAATAGCATACCAAACAGGCTGGTCTGAAAATTCAAACGATAAACTTTTTGTTTCTGTTCTGGAATAATTTCGGATAAAACTCTCAAAAGTAAAAGTACGTGTTTGTCCCCCACGAACGGTGATAGGCAAACTTTCCGTCATCAAGATTCTGTCAGGCAAAATGGGTAAATATTTTTGTTCGCCGTCACTGAAATTTTCACTTTGAGCCACGACTTTACAAATTACCAAATCGAAACCTGTAAATTGTGATACTTTCCATTCTACCACTCTGGTTTGTTGAGGTGTAAGCACTATTGTTTTTGATGCTACATCAGGCAGAGAAATATTTTGTTCTGTTTCGGGTTGCAACATTTCAAAAGTTACTTTTACCGTTTGATTTTCATGGGTCAAATTTACCACATTAGCAGTCAACATCAACGTATCACCTCGATGTACAAACCGTGGCAAATTCATTTGAACCATCAATTCCTTTTGAACAACAACTTGCGTATCAGCTTGTCCGAAGTATAAATCGGGCGTATGAGCCAGCATTTTAATGTCCCATCGGGTTAAACTTTCCGGTACCGTAAAGGAAAATTTTACATTTCCCAACGAATCTGTATGCAATTGGGGATAGAAAAAGGCTGTTTCATTAAATTCACTGCGAATTTGAACAGGTTCTTTGGCTAAATCAGTTGTTTCAAGTTCTTCATTTATAATACCAAATGGTTTTGCACCAGCAATTTGATCACTTTGATTCAACAATACTTCTTGTTTCTGAACTGGTAAACTTCCCATCCTCATGGGTCTTAGGTAAGGAACATTTGACAATAAACTCAAACCAAACCAATTGATTTGATCCAATTCAAAATTTTTTACAGGCAAAAAATCAGTTTTAACACTTACAAAATCCCTCTCCTGTTCTTCAACCCTGCATTGCCAAATGGGTGAAGGAACAAAAGTTTCTTGATAAACGGGATAAAAATACCAATTATGCGGATAAATAGCATCCAGCGAAGCATCATACATGGTTGTAAGCAATTCAGCAGTTTTTCCACTGTTTTTTAGTTCTGGTATTGTTACTGTCCATTCTGCAGTTTCGTTTGGTGACAATTTATCCCTGAAAACGCTAAAGAAAGGCGTTAATTTATTTTCGGATTTTTTTTGTTTAAGAGAAATTTGTTTCCTGAAAATTTTCTCATTCTTCACGAAAGTAAACATAACTGTTACTCCACCTTCTTTTATCGTCGCAAAAGGTATTTCAAAAGTTTTAATTTCATTGTTAAATTTTATCCATTCGCTTTCCAGCGTTTTATTACCACGCATCAACTCATAAAGTATTTCTGTATCGGTAGTAGAAGTCCCAAAATAAATTTTTGCATTTTCATTAGGTGCTACTTCTGTTTTGGGTGATATAAGCCATGTATAAGTTTTTACGGGAGGACGTTTATCCGTTAAACTGTAAAGAACAAAATCTTTTTCCAGTTTTACTTCTTTTCCTTTTGTATCGAAAGCAGTAAAAATAATCCGATAACGACCTGATTTATAATGACGAAAATCAAATTCCAGTTGTTTGTTACTGGTTTCAAAAATACCGTCAGCTATTTTAGTTAAAACCCGATCAGAATTTGTTTTAATGTCAGCATCTTCTTCTTCAAAATCTACCGAAGCAGACAATTGATAAATAGCATAATTCAATTTACCATCGATTTTATTGCCATTGAGCGTTTCCAGACTAACATTTATACACAATTTTTCTGCTTTATCCCATTTTGGGGGAACTTCTGCTAAAATGAAAAGTGATTTGTCACCCACTGAAATGGTTTGCTGAGCTTGTTGCGTTTCACCTTTTGTATCGGTGATAGAAACATAAATGGTATATGTATAATATTGCTCCTTTTTCTTCTGATCTTTTAAGGGAATAAAATTGATTTCAAAATTTCCATTTTCATCCGTAGTAGTTTTTCCATTGGCTACTTCCTTCACTTCAGGATACCACCATAAATAGTGATTTCTTCGTACAATTCGGTAAGTTACGTTGGCTTGAACTACAGGATAACCTGCATAAGCAACGGCATTCCCTTTCAGCAAAACGTTTTCTCCAAAAGAAATTTCCGAAAGAGGTTTTTCTATCTTTATTTCAAAAGTAGGACGCTTGTATTCTTCCACTTGAAAAGAGGCAGAAAATCCACTGCACTCGAGCGTGAAAGTTCCGTTTAATCCATTTTCTGGTAAAATAAATGCTCCTGTAAAAGAACCAAACTCGTTGGTAGTAAATGTTTTAGAATTAATTTTTTGATGATTGGCATCAAAAAGCGATACTTCATATTTTGAAAATTTGTCAATTTCTTGACGCTTGGCATTTAAAAAATAAGCAATGCCTTTAAAGTAAACCGTTTGTCCAGGACGATAAATGGAACGATCGGTAAAAAGACTTACCTGAACTTTTTCTGTTGCAGTACGTTGAGGTTCGTAAAATTGCACAAAAGAAACCGTCGAAAAATAGCAGTCTTCGCCTTTTTCGAAAAATAAATTTGTCTGAAAATATGTACTTTTTGTTGGAATAAAGCAAAAACCATTTTTGTCTGTTTCGGTTTGGTGCAATAACTGCGATTGATATTCTTTGCCATTCCATTTAAAGTCGTAAGTTTTTACCTGAACATCAGAAATTCGTTTGCCTGTACATCTATCTAAAGCATAAATACTCTGATTATCAGGTCGATTACTTCTTGTAAGACAAGTAAAATCTGAAACGACAAAAGCTCCCAAAGCAGCTTCACTTTCAGAAAGATTTTCATTTTCAGCAACTTTTATTTCATAAATTCCATAGTTTTTGGTTTGAAAAGTAAAAATAGTATCTACGGTACTAAAATTTGAATCAGGTTTAAGATGACATTCATATTTTTCGAGCAAAACTTTCTCTGGATACATTTCGTCCCTATCCTTTTTATTTTTTTGAAAAGTAACATATTCCAGTGCTGAAGCATTCACTCGATAAAGGTGAATAGTCAAAGAAGAAATATTGCTGCTTGAAATTTTTAAAGCAACATTGGCATTTGGCTTAACGGTAGCTGGATAAGCAATACTTAAAGTTTTTTGGGTAATTTCCCTTTGAATATTCTTCAATAGATTAATTCGCTTATAATCAGGAAAAAATGAAATGCCTTTCTCACAAACCTGATAAGCCAAGCGACGGTAAAATTTATTTTCGTCACTTTCAGTGCTTTTTTGCAGGTAATAAGTTGCTTTTTCTGCCAGCACTTCAATTACCAGCGGATTTTGTGCATAATTTTTTTCAAGATTTTCAAGAGCCTGCAAATATTTTTCTTCCTTGTTTGTTTGCTGATAAAGATAACGCAATCGATTCAAGTCGTTGTAAATTAATGCTTCCGTATTTTTTTGGGTCAAATGAAAATGAATCAGTCGTTGATACGTTTTTAGGATTTGATTTTCAACCGATTTTTCATATTCCGGATCAAGTTTTAACGTGACAAAAGTTGCAGCATCAGAAAAATACTGATCGTCATTCAAAGGATTTTCTATGACAGCTGCCTTTTTTATGGAACTTAAAATATCGATTTTTCTGTGACAAAGCAAATCAAACAAAGTAGGAGCAAAGAGCTGACTGTCTTCACCTTTTAGCAATAAAGGTTCAAATTTGGACGAAGAAGTATTTTTCAGGATATCTTCATTTTGCAGCAAAGCATTCAGCAGACTGCAAATTTTATCAAAAAAGATATTTTTTGACCATTCATTCATATTTTCAGGTACGTAGCCAACAATTTCAGTTCGTTGGTTGATACGAAAAGACTGACTCAAATAATATTGAGCATACAGTTCGGCAGTCATGGAATAAAGCAGCGATTTTTCTGCAATGTCGGAAGCATTGTCAGCCGAATTTTCAAATTCCTTGATCAGTTGGGGAGCGCGATCAGGATCTTTTTCCAGTGTGAAACGAATTTTGTAAAGGTTAGCTTTGATAACTTCTATAGAATTGTTTTGCTTTTTTGCTTCTTTCAGAATGGCATCTACTTCTTTCAGCGCCGATTCGGGCAACTGTTTTTCAGCCAGTTCTTCCACTTTTTTCCAGCGTTCGTCAAAGGAAACAGTCGGTTGCTGAAAGGCAGCAAAAGCAGCTACAAC
>Ga0209204_1000712_pt1 | contig 34714 bp, 28 predicted proteins | sample AD_JPNMR2_MetaG_FD_184425 | JGI IMG/M metagenome (GOLD analysis project Ga0209204, IMG submission 184425) | Active sludge microbial communities of municipal wastewater-treating anaerobic digesters from Japan - AD_JPNMR2_MetaG (SPAdes) (version 2) | ecosystem: Engineered > Bioreactor > Anaerobic...
TTCATCAAAGCAGCCGAATGTTGCTTTATCAGGGTATGAGATTCTTTATAAAAATCGATATATTGTTGTTCCATGATTTTTCAAATTTCGGATAGTTAAGAAGAATTTTTACTGCTCTACAGGAGTTTCAACTTCCTTTTTTATCCAATCGTAACCTTTTTCTTCCAGCTCAAGTGCCAAGTTTTTATCGCCTGTTTTTACGATTCGTCCGTCGTAAAACACATGTACAAAATCGGGAATAATATAGTCGAGCAAGCGTTGGTAATGGGTTATCACAAGTGTGGCATTGTCAGGCCGCTTGAGTTTGTTTACTCCGTTGGCAACAATCCGCAGCGCATCAATATCAAGTCCGGAATCTGTTTCGTCAAGAATTGCCAATTTAGGTTCCAGCATTGCCATTTGAAATATTTCGTTTCGTTTCTTTTCTCCGCCGGAAAAACCTTCATTCACGGAACGGCTGGTCAGTTTATTGTCCATTTCGACCAATTCTTTCTTTTCGCGCATCAAGCGCAGAAAATCGGCAGCCGAAAGAGGTTCGAGATTTTTGTATTTACGTTGTTCATTGACGGCGGTACGCATGAAGTTGACCATGCTGACACCTGGAATTTCGACCGGATATTGAAAACTCAGGAAAATTCCTTCGCGCGAACGATCTTCCGGCGACATTTCGAGCAAATTTTTGCCGTTAAAAATAATTTCGCCGTGTGTTACCTCCACAGCCGGATTGCCGGACAAAACCCACGCCAAAGTGGATTTTCCAGCCCCATTCGGGCCCATAATGGCATGTATTTCACCGGCACGAATTGTTAAGTTTACTCCCTTTAAAATTTCTTTTCCGTTGATGGATGCATGTAAATCTTTTATTTCCAACATAATGTATTTTTCTAATAATCTGTAATAAAAATTTCTTTCAAAAGGTTAACAGGTTTTATCCCACAGAACCTTCCAACGTTATCTGTAATAATTTTTGTGCTTCTACGGCAAATTCCATAGGCAATTTATTGATAACCTCCCTTGCGTAACCATTTACAATCAAGCCAACAGCATCTTCAGTGGAAATTCCTCTTTGGTTGCAGTAAAAAATCTGGTCTTCACTGATTTTGGAAGTGGTGGCTTCGTGTTCCACTATGGCTGTATCGTTGTTGACGTCCATGTATGGAAAAGTATGAGCACCACATTTATCGCCCAGCAGGAGGCTGTCGCATTGCGAAAAATTTCGAGCATTGTCGGCGTTTTTTGAAACTCGCACCAACCCGCGATAGCTGTTCTGGCCGAAACCTGCAGATATTCCTTTTGAGAGAATGTGGCTGCGGGTGTTTTTTCCCAAATGAATCATTTTGGTGCCGGTATCGGCTTGCTGAAAATGATTGGTAACCGCTACCGAATAAAATTCGGCCGACGAATTGTCGCCCTGTAAAATGCAACTGGGATATTTCCAAGTAATGGCCGAGCCGGTTTCAACTTGTGTCCACGAAATTTTGGAATTTTCTCCCTTGCAAATGCCGCGTTTGGTTACAAAATTGTAAATTCCGCCTTTCCCTTCTTTGTCTCCCGGATACCAGTTTTGTACGGTAGAATATTTTACTTCGGCATTTTTGAGTGCTACGATTTCCACAATGGCAGCATGAAGCTGATTTTCGTCGCGCATTGGAGCCGTACAACCTTCAAGATATGAAACATAACTGTCCTCGTCGGCAACGATCAGTGTTCTTTCAAACTGACCGGTATTGGAAGCGTTGATGCGAAAGTAGGTGGAAAGTTCCATTGGACAGCGAACACCTTTGGGAATGTACACAAAAGAACCATCGCTGAAAACGGCACTATTGAGCGTTGCAAAAAAATTGTCGGAATAAGGAACAACTGAACCCAGATATTTTTGAACCAAATCGGGATGATGTTGCACGGCTTCGCTGAATGAACAGAAAATAATACCCAATTCTGCCAGATTTTCCTTGAACGTTGTTTTTACCGAAATACTGTCCATCACGGCATCAACAGCCATACCTGAAAGCGCTTTCTGTTCTTCGAGCGGAATTCCCAACTTGTCGAAGGTTTTCAAAATCTCAGGATCAACTTCGTCCATACTTTTTGGCGATTTTTTTCGTGGCGCCGCAAAATAGGATATTTTCTGAAAATCAATGGGCGGAATTTCCAAATGAGCCCAAGTCGGCATTTTCATTGTCAGCCAATGGCGATAGGATTTGATACGAAAATCGAGCAACCATTCCGGTTCGTTTTTCTTTACCGAAATAAGTCGAATAATTTCTTCGTTAAGTCCCATCGGAAAAACTTCTGTATCGATGTCGGTAGTGAAACCGTACTTGTATTCTCCCTGTGTAACTTGATTTATTATATCTTCTGACATAAATTGAAAAATTTTTTACTTGTCAAAAAAGTTGCTTGTAAATTTTAGAAATTGTATCAGAAATTCTAAAATTTCATTGTATTTTTGATAACATTTAAAACTCAGATTTTGTTTTGGTAAATTTCTTTTTTGTAGAATTAATTGACCTCCCTTTTATCGCAACTTCATGAAAAACTTTGATTTTTAATCTCAAAAACAAAATAAGTTGAAAACAAAAACCGCCATACCAACATGTTATGACGGTTTTTGTTAAAATTGTAGAAGAAAAAAGTTCTCCTTCATCAAAACTCTTTTTCCTTGATCAGATATTCAGCTATTTGAACTGCATTCAGTGCTGCTCCTTTTTTTATCTGATCCGAAACGCACCAGAATGTTATTCCGTTGGGATTTGCCAAATCCTTGCGGATACGTCCTACATATACAGGATCTTTACCCGACAGGAAAAGTGGCATGGGATATAATTTTTCAGCCGGATTATCCATCACCACCACACCTTCGGCATTTTCGAAAGCAGCTTTCACTTCTTCCAAGCTCAGAGGACGCTCAGTTTCGGCCCAGATGCTTTCGGAATGCGCACGCAATGAAGGCACGCGCACACAGGTAGCACTCACCACTACGTCGGAATGCATGATTTTTCTGGTTTCGTTGAACATTTTCATTTCTTCTTTTGTATAGCCGTTTTCAGTAAACACATCAATTTGAGGAATTACATTGAAAGCCAGCTGATAAGGAAATTTATTCACTGTCGGTGTTTCACCAGCCAATACCTGACGGTACTGCAGTTCCAATTCGGCCATTGCAGCGGCACCTGCACCACTTGCAGCCTGATACGTGGCAACATGAACGCGTTTGATGTGTGAAACGTTTTCAATGGCTTTTAAAGCTACAACCATTTGAATGGTAGTGCAGTTGGGATTGGCAATGATGCCGCGGGGACGATTTTTTGCATCGGAAGCATTTACTTCAGGAACTACCAACGGCACGTCATTTTCCATCCGAAAAGCAGATGAATTGTCGATCATCAATGCCCCGTATTTGGTGATATCTTCGGCAAATTCTTTGGATATTCCGGCTCCTGCAGAGGTAAATGCCAAGTCTATGTCTTTAAAATCGTCGTTATGTTTTAATTCCTTTACGGTAAGTTTTTCTCCTTTAAAATCATATACGCTGCCCGCACTACGGGAAGAGCCAAACAGGCTCAAGGAAGTCAATGGGAAATTGCGTTCGGCTAAAACGCGCAAAAATTCCTGGCCAACAGCTCCGCTGGCGCCTACAATTGCTACTCTCATTGTTGTAAAATTTTGGTTATTTGTATGTTTGGTAAAAAGAAATATGCACGCAAATAATTTTCTTTGTTAAGAAATTTTTATTTTTGCAGTATATTGTCTTAAAAAATTGATTCTTCTTCTTTTTTCGGTACAAAATTAATCTAAATCATAGAATTTTCATAAAAAATGAAGAAAACCTGTCTTATTTTTATGTATTTACTGCCTGTCTTTTCTTTCGGACAAGTACTTGACGACTTTTCTGATGGGAATTTTACTGAAAATCCATCATGGAGCGGAACGACAGGAAATTTTAAGATAAACGAATATTTTCAGTTGCAATCCAATGCTCCAACAACTTCCGTTTCCTATTTGTTTACGCCATCGGAAGTTTTTTACGATGCCGAATGGCAAGCATGGTTTAAAATTAATTATTCCACTTCTTCTTCCAATTATTCCGCTTTTTACATTATTTCGAGTTCTCCCGATAATTTAGGAAATGCTTATTTTGTAAAAATTGGTGATACGCAGGACGATGTTTCGTTGTGGAGACAGCAAGGAACGTCAAAAATCAAAATCATTGATGGCACAGATAAGCGCACAGATGGTACACAGGTTGAAATTCGGGTAAAAGTTACCCGCGATTCACTGGGTTACTTTTCTCTTTACAGTAAACTCCCTTCCGAAAGTGATTTTGTGCTGGAAGGAACGGTTCGCGATACAACTATCGAAAGCAGCTCATATATTGGTTTGCTTTATTCCAATACAACGACTACAACCTCAGCTTATTTTTTCGATGATATTGCTGCTAACGGGAAAAAAGCTGTGGATAAAAAACCACCTGTTTGGGAAAAACTTGCCATAATTGAACCTGATACCTTGCAGTTGCAATTTTCTGAACCGGTTGACTTGTCCAATTCAATTTTCATTTTGAACGAAAATGAAATTACTCCTACAAAAATCGATATTTTATCAACCAAACCTTTTTTGATGAATGTTGCGCTGAACGAAAATTTTGATAAGGGAAAAATTTATACGCTTGAACTTTTGCAAGTAACCGATTTGGCAGGAAATACGTTACTTGACAATATCAAAAAAACCGGTATTATTGAACCTTTAGCGCAGGGAGATTTATTGCTGAACGAAGTAATGTTTAATGCACCTCCTACTGCTACTGAATACATCGAAATCTACAATGCTTCAGCCAAAACGCTGGATGTTTCGGGAATAGTCATAACTACACGCAAATCGGATGGTTCATTGAATACTTTGCGCCATATTCCTGACGGTAAATTGTTGGCAGCCGGAGGCTATTTGGCTGTATGTCAGCATGCCGATTCGGTAATGAATTATTTTGGCCTGCCAAACGATGGCAGTATCGTTTCCATTTCGTGGACGGCACTCAACAATCAGCAAAGTACCATTGTGCTTGCCAATTCCAAAGCCGATACTGTATATGATGAATTGACGTACAATGAAAAATGGCATCACCTAATGATAAAAAACCGGCAGGGTGTGGCATTGGAGCGAATTAATCCGGCTCTGCCCACACAATCGGCGGAAAGTTGGCACTCGGCAGCCTCTGAAGTTAAATACGGAACACCCGGCTATAAAAATTCACAATATCGTGAAATCGAAAACACTTTTTCAAACAAACAATTCGTTTGGGTTGAACCCGAAGCTTTTTCTCCCGATAACGATGGTACGGATGATGTCTGTTTCATAAAATATCGTACTCCGACAGAAGGTTTTGTGGCTAACGCTCAAATTATTAATGCGACCGGGACAAAAGTTTTTCAGTTGGTTAGCAATGCGTTGCTATCCTCGGAAGGTTTCTTTTCTTGGGATGGCCGCACCGATAGCGGGAAAATTGCTAATGCAGGAATTTATGTACTCTATTTTGAGATGATTCAACCAAAAACCGGCCAAAAAAAGCAGATGAAAATTCCAATTGTGGTCTCTGCACGATAATTTTGAAAAATTAACATGTTGGAATGCAATAAATCAGTTATCTTTGCTGAAATTTTTAAAGTTTTAATATTCTAAAAATCAATTATTCACTATAAAAATGAGAAAAATATTTGTTTTATCTTTATTGGCAATTTTCTTGATAACTTCGGCAGAGGCCAAAAAGCCCAAAAAAATTCAAGAAGAACCTCCGGTTCAGAAACTCACCAACACTATCGATTCCATGAGTTATGCTTTGGGTTTGAGCATTGGATCTGATTTTATTAAAAATTTGAAAACCATTCCGGGTGGTCAATTTAATATTGATTGGTTGATACAGGGATTTACCGGCGGTATGAAAAAAGATTCTACTGTAATGACCACTGCTTTTGCCAACAATTATTTTCGTGAATACATTACTAAAGCTCAATCCTTAGAGTCGGCAAAGAAAAAAGAAGTTGCTGATGCTTTTATGGAAAAAAACAAAACCAGAGAAAGTGTAATAACAACTGAAAGTGGTTTGCAGTACGAAATCCTTGCATGTGCCAATGGTCCAAAACCATCTATCAATGATACGGTTGAGGTTAATTATCAAGGTTTCCTTCCCGATAGTACCAAGTTCGACAGTACTTTTGACAGAGGAGAACCTGCAGTTTTTGCTCTCAATCAGGTAATTCCGGGATGGAGTGAAGGCCTGCAACTGATGACCGTCGGTTCCAAATATAAATTTTATATTCCATATGAGCTTGCTTACGGCGAGCAGGGTGCCGGAGGCGTTATTCCTCCTTATTCTCCACTGATTTTCGAAGTGGAATTATTGCAAATAAATCCAGCTAAAAAATAAACTAAAAATTTTTGTATCATAAAAAAATAAGTCAGTCAAAATGAAAAAACAAATCGGTTTTATGTTGGCAACAGTTCTTGCCGTTTTTTTGTTGGCTTCTTGTAGTAAAAAATACGAAGCAAAAAAAGTCCAATTAAAAACTCAAAATGACAGTCTCAATTACACGTTGGGTCTTGCCAATGGAGAAGGAATTAAGAATTACTATTTACAAAACGACTCATCGGATGCTCCCATTAAAGCTTTGATAAATGCTTTGGACAAAGCTTATTCCAGTAAAGAAGTAGATGATCAGATGTATCAGTTGGGTTATCAGATTGGAACTTCTCTGAAGTATCAGAAAGAAAATGGGTTGATGGGTGATTCCACGTTGGTTTTCAATACCAAGTTGTTTAAACTCGGTCTTGTCAACGGACTTCACGGTTTCGATGGTGGAATGACACCTCAACAAGCTCAGGAGTATTTACAAAAAACAATGACTGAGTTACAAGCAAAAAAATCGGCTCAACAAGCACCTGCTAATCAGCCTCAACCGGCTCCAGAAAGTCAAAAAACTGACAGTGTGCAGTAATTCAAATGAATTAAGACATTACAATAAAATCTCATATAATTTTTGTAAGATGAAAAAATTAAATTTATTTCTTCTGGTAGCCATTTCAGCTACTTTCACTTTTTCTTCATGTAACAGCGATAAACCCGGCAAGCCGACTCTTAAATCGCAAATCGACAGTTTGAATTATGCTTTTGGCGTTGCCAATGGTGATGGAATCAAAAATTATTATTTACAGGGCGATTCTACCGGCAAAGCTTTAAATTCTTTGTTAAAAGGAATCAACGATGGTTTAAAATCCAAAGTGGACAAAGAAAACATGGAACTTGCCAGTATTGGTTCTCAAATTGGATACTCTCTTAAAGAACAGAGCAAAAGTGGTTTAATGGGCGACTCTTCTTTATCTGTCAATATCAATTTGGTTAAACAAGGTTTAATCAATGGCATGAAAGGCTCGAACATCCAAATGACTCCTCAGGAAGCCAGCGAATATTTGCAATCTACCATGCAAAGTCTTCAGGAAAAGAAAATAGAAAAACAATATAGTGCCAACAAGGAAGCCGGTGAAAAGTTTTTGCTTGAAAATGCAAAAAAATCGGGAGTAATAACTACAGAAAGTGGTTTACAATACGAAATCATCAAAAAAGGCAAAGGTCCTATCCCAACCGACAGCAGCAAAGTCAAAGTTCATTATCATGGGACGTTGATTGATGGAACTGTTTTCGACAGCTCTGTTGAAAGAAATCAACCTGCCGAATTTTATGTCAATCAGGTGATTAAAGGTTGGACTGAAGCATTGAAATTGATGCCGGTAGGTTCCAAATTTAAAATTTATGTTCCTTACCAATTGGCTTACGGAAGTGCCAATCAAGGTGCCATAAAACCTTTTTCCATGCTGATTTTTGAAGTTGAATTACTTGCGATCGAAAAGTAATTTTTCCTAAATTTTATTCTTACAACATCCCTTGTTTCTTAAAATTAGAAACAGGGATTTTTTTTTTGAACATATATAATACAGAAATACTTTAAAGCACAGCAAAAAGAATTTTCATGTGGTTTTGGTTTGATTTAGGAAAAGTAAGTTATACTTTTTGAGGTTTTGATTATCCTTTTCATCAATCGAATCGAAAATGATGCTTGCAGGTCAAACCAAAACTAAACAATGGCTAACAGGCATAGATATGGTTTGCATGCAAAATGATGTAAAGGAAGTAATTGCGAATTATAAAAAAGGAAAAATAATTGTTGCGAGGATTTAATCTACTTTATGCCTCTCTTTTACATGAAGAGCCTAAAACTATTATTCTAACCTGTGAAATAAGCAAAAAATTTTTCATTACCTAAAAAGGAGAGCATTTCATAGTTCCCCTCTCCTATCGAACTCTGATTTTTTGACCGGGTTTTAATAACTTTTTAGATGATATCTGATTTAAATTGCAAAGTTGTTTTACCGTTGTGCCATAGCGTGAAGCTATAAGACTAAGTGTATCACCCTTATGAACAACATGGTAGCGTGCCATTTGAAGACTTTTCAAATCTTTTTGATATTTGAAAGTATTTTTCTTGGTAATCAGGTAAGAAAATTGTCTTATGGAACCTTTTTCAAAGTCAACCAAATTATCAGGATCAATGGCGTTCCCCAAATAACGCATTTCAAAATGTAAATGTGGTCCTGTGGAACGACCGGTATTTCCTCCTAAAGCTATTACCTCTCCAGCTCCAATTATTTGATTCAGTTCTACGAGAACTTTTGAAAGATGAGCATAAACCGTTTCCAGTCCGTTATTGTGTCTAACTACTACATAATGACCATAACCACCATGTTCATAATCAATAATGCGTACCTTTCCTTCAAAGGCACAACGAACTGAATCGCCTACATTTAGTTTTAAGTCGATTCCGTAATGATAACGATATCGACGGCGGCCAAATTTAGACGTTACTTTTCCGTAAATAGGTAGAATGAAATTGGAACAGTCAATTCTTACGGAATCAGGCAGACTATCTACCGGAAAATGATAGGGATTTAACCTTTCGGAAGTCCAAATGTTGTTGTAAATATCGTCTGCCGGGTGATTTTCCATCAAATCATCAGATGTGTCATTCAACATTTGGTGGTAAATATTAAGAGTATCTTTTAAATTTGAAGTTGTCGAGTTGGGAATATTAACTTTTTCTGCGTTTATTGCATTGCAAAACAACAAAAAACCAAGCAATAAAAAAAAGAATTTTAAACACTTCGAAATATACTCCATCATCAAAACTTTTCTTTTAATAAAAAAATTAAACTTCATCATTAGCATAAACAAAAGGAAAATTATTGGGCTTAAACTCAAAAATTTCTTCAGGTTTGAAAAAACGGTCAATTTCTACCTTGGCATTTTCTACCGTATCGGAAGCATGAACAATATTCTCCTGCACGCTCATGCTGAAATCGCCCCTTATTGTTCCGGGAGCTGCTTCACGTCCATTGGTTACACCTGACATGGAACGCACAATTCTAACGGCGTCCAGTCCTTCCCAACAACAAACAATCACGGGCGTAACCATCATTGAATCCTTGATACGCTTAAAAAAAGGCCGATCGGCCAAATGAGCATAATGTTCAGAAACCACTTTGTCGGTAAACTGATACATTTTTATTCCGCACAAATGCAATCCTTTCCTTTCAAATCGGGTAATGATTTCACCGATCAGTTCGCGCTGAATGGCACCGGGCTTAATAATAACAAGCGTTTTTTCCATTAATTTAAATTGTAATGAAAGGAAGTTTTATATACAGGAGATTTTTGGTTTCCCAAAAATAAAAAAAAATGAATCAAAAACAAAACCTTATTAGTTTTTTTTAACTAATAACGCTCCAATTTAAGGATGAGGTTTTCATTTTTTTTAATTGTTCAGAGAGTATTAAATTTTCTTTTTTCTGCAACTGCGGGTCTTCTTCTATAATATCCATAGCTACTTTTCGTGCCATTTCGAGCATTTTTCCATCCTGTGCAAGATTGGCAATTTTCAACTCGAAAGGTAATCCGCTTTGCTGTGTCCCGTCCAAATCGCCCGGTCCCCGTAATTGCAAATCGGTTTCTGCTATCTGAAAACCATCATTGGTGTTCACCATAGTTTCAATTCTTTTGCGGGTCAAATTGCTCAATTTGTATCCCGTCAGCAAAATGCAGTACGACTGGTCAGCTCCTCTTCCCACTCTGCCTCTGAGTTGATGCAACTGAGCCAAACCAAAGCGCTCGGCATTTTCAATAATCATTACCGAAGCATTGGGAACATTCACCCCAACTTCAATCACTGTAGTAGCAACCATTATTTGGGTTTTTCCGGCAACAAATTTCTGCATTTCGGCTTCCTTTTCGGCAGGTTTCATTTTACCGTGTACCATACTGATTTGGTATTGCGGAAAAATTTCGCTCAAATGTTGGTAACCTTCCTCCAGATTTTTTAAATCCATAGTTTCAGATTCCTGAATCAACGGATAAACAACATAAATCTGTCTTCCGGCTTCAATTTGTTTCACCATAAATTTATAAAGCGCCTGCCTTTTGTTGTCGTAGAAATGAAAAGTCTGAACAGGTTTTCTGCCGGGCGGCAATTCATCGATAACGGAAACAGTAAGGTCGCCGTAAATGGTCATGGCCAGGGTACGGGGAATTGGTGTGGCTGTCATTACCAGAATATGCGGAGGTTGAACATTTTTACTCCAAAGTCTTGCACGCTGAGCCACGCCAAAACGATGCTGTTCGTCAATCACAACCAACCCCAGATTTTTGAACTGAACCGTTTCTTCTATCAAGGCATGTGTACCCAGCAGAATATTCAATTCACCGCTCAGCAGCTTTTCGTGAATCGCCGCTCGTTCCTTTGGTCGCGTCGAACCCGTGAGCAAAGCAATTTGGATACCAATATTTCCCAAAAACTGCTTCAAACTTTCAAAATGTTGATGGGCAAGAATTTCGGTGGGAGCCATCATACAAGCCTGAAAACCATTATCAACCGCCATCAGCATGGCAAAAAGTGCTACCAGCGTTTTCCCGCTTCCCACATCTCCTTGAAGCAATCTGTTCATTTGTTTGCCGGAAGCAACATCGGAGCGAATTTCTCGAATGACTTTTTTTTGGGCATTGGTCAACTCAAAAGGCAAATAATCGCGATAGAAAGTATTGAAATAATAGCCAACATGTTTGAAAACAAACCCTTTAAACCGCTGATTTCGCCATGCAGTTTGTTTCACAATATCCAACTGAATGTAAAAAAGTTCTTCAAATTTCAGTCGCTGTCGTGCGCGATTCAACAAATGACTGTTTTTTGGAAAATGTATGTTGACTAAGGCATCTTTCAGGTTAAGCAATCCATAACGATTCAGAATGTATGCCGGCAAGGTTTCAGGAATTCCATTTTGCAAAGTCGGCAACAGTGAATAAATAATTTTCTGAATGGCTTTGGAATTCAGAAAATGAGTCTTCATTTTTTCGGAAGTATTGTAGAAAGGCTGTAAGCCCATTTGCTCAACCGGGGGAAGTTGTGAAAGAATTTCGATGTCGGGATGAACTATATTGTACTTTCCGTTGAAAAGCGTAGGTTTTCCGAAAACAACATATTCGATATTGGTTTTATAACGTTCTGCTACAAATTTCAAACCTTTAAACCACACCAGCTCGATATATTGCCTTCCATCGGTAAATACCCCAATCAAACGCTGACTGCATCCTTCACCAACCTTCTCAAACTTCAGAATTTTCCCTTTCAGTTGGATGAAAGGCATATTTTCGGAAATTTCGCTGATCATGTAAAAACGACTTCGGTCAACGTATTTATAAGGATAATGTCTCAGCAAATCCTCAGCCGTTCGGATGTTCAATTCCTTTTTGAAAAGCTCGGCCCGCTTGGGGCCAACGCCCGGAATAAATTGTATGTCTTGGGTAAAAAAATCCACTTATGTAAAAAATCTTCAAAAAATTTTCCAAATCAATAACTGCTGTTTTCTCTTTTCGCCAACAGAAAAGATGCCAATTCCAAATCAAAAGCTGTAGTCAGTTTAATATTTTCCCGATTTCCTTCGGTGAGATGAACATTTACACCGATAGCTTCAACCACAGAAGCATCGTCGGTGAAAAGTGGAGAAAACTCCTGCTCATAAGCCTTTTTCAAAATGTTAAAATCAAAAACCTGCGGCGTTTGCACCAGTTTGTAGGCACTTCTGTCCAACGATTGGCTGTACTTGGTATGAATTGTGCGAAGGCTATCAACCAAATCCATACTCGGTATGGCCGAACCAAATTTTTCGGCTTCGTCAAAACAACGCCGAATGGTCTCCACACTTACCAAAGGCCGAACACCATCGTGCACAGCAACCAATGCTGAATTATTCTCTTCCTCAGATTTATCCGGATAAAGCGACGCTAAAAAAGCAGCAACAGCTTCCAACCCGTTTTTTACGGAATGAAAACGCGTTTCGCCACCAATAACCACTTGGTGAGAAAATTTGAAAGAATATTTCGAACAAAGATTTTTCCAAAATTCAATTTGAGTTACAGGCAAAACCACAAATACAGGTAAATCGAAATCGTAACGTGCAAAAGCTTCAATGGTGTGCATCAATATGGGTTTTCCCGCTATTTCAATAAACTGTTTTGGAATGTCGGACTGCATGCGTTCACCTTTTCCGCCGGCAACAATAAGCACAATTTTTGTAAGTTCCATAAATTGGGAAAAATAGTTACGAACAAAGATAAACATTAAACTTCAAAAAATGATGACCAAATTTAGTTCAATCTTTCCATTATTTCATAATTTCGTCGAAAAGCTATCGGATTTACCCGATATTTTATAACTTTGCACTCCAATCATGAATGAAATGATGAAAAATTTTAAATTTTTACTTTTCACAATTTTTCTCGCAGTGTCTGGCGGGCTTCAGGCTCAGGATGAAAGCACATCTGTTCGACAGAATATTTTTGAAGTTCTTCAAGCATCGGATGGAGCAGGCAAAGTTATCATTCATCAAGACAAGCGCATAGAAAATCTTATCAATCAAAAGCAAACCGCCAAAACGGGTCGTGAAGCGACGTTGGGGAATGGTTACCGCGTGCAGGTTTTTTCGAGCAACGAACAGCGCACCGGAAAAGTTGAAGCTTTCAAAATAGAAAAAGAAATACGTGAGGCTTTCCCCAATACCGGCGTTTATGTCAACTACAACTCGCCTTTCTGGAAAGTTCGCGTAGGCGACTTCAGTTCGGTAGATGAAGCGCAAGCCTTTCGCAACAAGCTGCTGGAAGTCTTTCCCGACCTGCGAAGTCAGACTTATGTGGTGAGAGATCAGATTGTAAAATAGCTTTTTGAAAAAAAATCAGTTTCATGGATTTCGACATTACCAGTTCCCGTCCTTTTGACGAAAAAAAGACAGGAGAAATTGCACAACATTATCAGGAAATTATCCGTCTGCTGGGCGAAAACCCCGACCGTCAGGGTTTGCTGCAAACGCCTCAGAGAGTGGCACGCGCCATGCAGTTTTTCCTACAAGGTTACGAACAGGACGCTGAAGAAATTATACGCACGGCCACTTTCACAGAAAACTACCGTCAGATGGTTATTGTTAAGGATATAGATTTTTATTCGCTTTGCGAACATCATTTGCTTCCTTTTTTCGGAAAAGCGCATGTTGCCTATATCCCCAACAAAAAAATTACCGGTTTGAGCAAAATAGCACGCGTAGTAGAAATTTATGCCCGTCGATTGCAAGTACAGGAACGTATGACCACACAAATAAAACAATGTATTCAAAACACGCTCGATCCTATGGGGGTAATGGTTATTATCGAAGCGCAGCATCTGTGCATGCAGATGAGAGGAATACAAAAACAAAATTCTATTACAACCACTTCCGATTTTACAGGCGTTTTTCAGGAAGCGCGCACACGTGAGGAATTTATGAATTTGATTAACCGATAGCCCGAAATCATAAAACATCAACTTTCCCCTACACGCAGCAACATACAATTAAAAGCTATATTTAAAAGTCTTTTTGTAAGTTTTTTAAAAACAAGACAAAAGTTTAAACAATCTTTTTAAATGTTCCTTTTTCCCAAAGACAAATCAAATTAGAGTCCGCTCCGAAAAGTCAAAAAAGCTAAATTCAGCAACTTTTTGCCCTTAATTTAAATGTAGGTTGCTGAAAAATGAGTTTTCTTTATCGTTTGGGCGAAGCGAATTTTCAAAAATAAAACTTTTCGGAGCGGACTCAAATTATATTTATCCGCAATGCGAATATCCACAGTTTTTGCAGGTTAAACAACCTTCTTGATAGATCAGTGTTTTTTGTCCACAGGAAGGACAATTTTTACCATTAGCTTCTGTTCCATCCGGAATATATTTTTTCAGGGCACGTTCTACTCCAACTTTCCAAGTGTTGATTGATTCGCTGTCCAACTGCAGTCCCGAAACCAATTTTATTACCTGGTCAATCGGCATTCCGTAACGCAACACGCCTGAAATCAGTTTGGCATAATTCCAAAATTCTTTGTCAAACTTATGGGACAAGCCCTCAATGGTTGTTTTATACCCTCTTTTGTTGGTAAACTGAAAATCGTATCTTTTGTTGCCGTTTTCGTCCACCGTTTTAATTATTTTTCCCTGAGTAACGGTTTTAGGCAATGCAATTCCTTCTTCGTCATCAGCCAATCCGGTAAAAATTTCATAAGGACGCCCATCTTTCAGCCCTACAAAAGCAATCCATTTATCTTTGGCATTCTGAAATCTGACCACATCGCAATCCAATTCTTTCGGACGAATTAAATGCTCTTCCGACTGAGGAAAGCAAATTTTTCTCTCGCCTGATTTCTCGGATTTTTTTTCTTCTACCGACAGCAAAACGCCGGCTCGTGAACCTTCACGATAAACGGTTACTCCCTTACATCCGCAACGCCATGCTTCTTCATAAAGTTGACCAACCAGCTCTTCGGTTGTATCGGCAGGTAAATTGATGGTTACGCTAATGGAATGGTCCACCCATTTTTGAATTCGTCCCTGCATCTGAACTTTTTTCAACCAGTCAATATCGTTGGCTGTTGCTTTGTAATAGGGAGATTTTTCCACCAATTCGTCAAGTTCTGCTTTGGTATACTTCTGGGTAGTGGAATAATGATTGGCTTCCATCCATGTAACAAACTTATGATGAAAAACCACATATTCTTCCCATGAATCGCCATTTTCGTCCACAAAATCTACGCGAACATTTTTATCATTGGGATTCACTTTTCGACGACGGGTATAAACCGGCATAAAAACCGGTTCGATACCTGAAGTTGTCTGTGTCATGATGCTGGTTGTTCCGGTTGGAGCAATGGTAAGGCAGGCAATGTTTCTTCTTCCATGTTTTACCATTTCATCGTACAGTTCAGGATCGGCTTCACGTAAACGGAGAATATAGGGATTTTTTTCTTCGCGTTTTGCATCATAAATGCTGAAAGCACCGCGTTCCTTGGCAAGAGTCACAGAAGAACGATAAGCCGCCAAAGCAAGAATTTTGTGTACCTGTTCAGAAAAATCTATGGCAGAATTGGTTCCATAACGTAAACCCAACGCAGCCAACATGTCTCCTTCAGCTGTGGTACCCACACCGGTACGCCGACCCATAGAAGTTTTATTTTTAATTTTTTCCCAAAGTTTGAGCTCCGTGCGTTTGATTTCTTCATCTTCGGGATCGGCATTTATTTTGGCCATAATTTTATCGATTTTCTCCATTTCCAGATCAATAATATCGTCCATAATTCGCTGAGCTACTGCGACATGCTTCTTAAACAAATCGAAATCGAATGAAGCTTCCGGCGTAAATGGATGATTGACATACGAATACAGATTAATAGCCAGCAGTCGGCAGCTATCGTATCCGCACAGTGGAATTTCACCACAAGGATTGGTAGAAATAGTTTTGAAACCCAAATCGGCATAACAGTCGGGAACAGATTCACGGGTAATGGTATCCCAGAAAAGTACGCCCGGTTCAGCCGATTGCCAAGCATTGTGGATAATTTTTTTCCACAGGGAATGGGCATCTATTTCTTTTTTGAACCACGGATGGTCATCCTCTATAGGAAATTGCTGAGTATAAGTTTCCTGCGCCAAAGCAGCCTGCATAAAATCATCGTGAATTTTCACCGAAATATTGGCACCCGTAATTTTCCCTGCTTCCAATTTTGCATCGATAAACGATTCCGAATCGGGATGTTTAATGGAAACCGTCAACATCAAAGCACCACGACGACCATCCTGTGCAACTTCACGAGTAGAATTGGAATAACGCTCCATAAAAGGTACAATTCCCGTAGAAGTAAGCGCGGAATTTTTCACCGGCGAACCTTTGGGGCGAATGTGAGAAAGATCATGCCCCACTCCACCCCGACGCTTCATCAATTGAACCTGTTCTTCATCAATTTTAATGATACCGCCATAAGAATCGGCATCATGGTCAAAACCAATGACAAAACAATTGGAAAGTGAAGCTATTTGAAAATCGTTTCCAATTCCGGTCATGGGGCTTCCTTGTGGAACGATATACTTGAAATGCCGGAAAAGTTCAAAAAGTTCATCTTCTGTCAGCGGATTGGGATAATGTTTCTCGATTCTGGCAATTTCACGAGCCAATCTTTTGTGCATGTCATCCGGCGTCAACTCGTAAAAATTCCCGTAAGAATCTTTTAACGCATATTTTGTTGACCAAACAGTGGCAGCCAATTCATCTCCCTGAAAATATTCAAAACTGGCTTTTTTTACTTCTTCGGCAGTATAAGTTTTTGGTTTCACAACAAAAATTTTTAATTGGGTTAATAAATAAAGGTTTAAGAAAAATTAGCGACGCATTTTTTACAACTGCAAGTTTATAAATAAAAAAATGATTATCCAATAATTTCAATAATTATTTTTCCTTTTCGGTAAAAATTTTCTATTTCAAAAATTATATTATTGATTATTAATAATTTAACTTTTTATATTAAATAAAAAATTTCCTTATTTGAAAACTTTTGCATATAATTAATTTTCAATAAAGGAAATCTATAACCTAATAATATAAATAGAAAAAAGATAGATGAGATTAATAAAACTTACAAAATTATTCCATTCTCTACCTTAAAAATTTTGGCTTCCTGATCGAGTTGGTAAAGAATTTGATCCAAATGTTCGCGATTGGTGTCGGTAATAAAAATCTGACCGAAAGTTTCCTGTGAAACAAGTTCAACAATTTTTCTAACACGATCGGCATCGAGTTTGTCAAAAATATCATCCAATAAAAGTATCGGTGGTTGATGATGGGTTTGTTTAAGAAATTTGAATTGAGCCAATTTCAACGAAACCAAAAAAGTTTTATTTTGTCCTTGTGAACCCACACGCTTAATCGGATAACCATTCAACAACATTTCCAACTCATCCTTATGAATGCCTCGTGTGGAAAAACCAAGCATTTTATCCCGTTCACGGGTTGACTTCATTTGTTTTTTTATATCGTTTTGCTGAAAATGCGACAAATAAGTGATGTCAATCTCCTCATTTTCATGGGAAGAAATATAGCGATAGTACTGTTGAAACACAGGAATCAACTGATCGATAAAACGGGTTCGTTGTTCAAAAATGTAAGAACCATAGTCGGCCATTTGTTCTTCGAGAATTTCAAACAAAGATTCGTCGACGGGCGTTTCGACCTTCAACAAGGCATTTCGCTGCTTCAGCGCATTGTTGTAAAGCAATAAATTATGCAGATATTTTTTGTCGTATTGCGAAATCACGCCATCAACAAACTTTCTTCTCTCGTCGCTGCCTTCGGAAATAAGGACCGAATCTTCGGGCGAAATCAATACCAGCGGTAACAATCCAATGTGGTCGGATAGACGTTCGTAGTCCTTTTTGTTGCGTTTAAATTGCTTTTTCTGATTGCGTTTCATTCCACAATAAATCTCCTCTGTTGCTTCGCCCATACGATATTTTGCCTGCAATACGGCAAAATCGGCCTCATGAAAAATATTTTGTGAATCAATAAAGTTGGAATGACTTTTACAAAAAGACAAAAAATATACGGCATCCAGCAAATTGGTTTTCCCCATCCCGTTGTTGCCAATAAAGCAATTGATTTTCGGGGAAAAGCTCAATTCAGCCTGACGGATGTTTTTATAATTGACAATGTTAATCGATTCGATGTACATGAATGCTAAATCAAAACTTTGTGTTCACAAATTTACGGGATAATTTTTGAATTTCACACGGTAAAAAACAAAAATACATGAATAACGCTGACGTCGGCTTCTTTAGCATGAAATTTCGAAATTCAGGGGATTAAACCAGGATTAAGCTTTGACAATTTAAAAAAGGAAAGTCAAGCTCAGAAGAGCTGTCCCATATTCATCAAAACCATGCTATCCCTTTTTGGTAAAAAGCAATTTTGCATCAATGTTTATTATGAATCATTTCAAAACGCATCCGGAGGCCAAAAGTATTTATCGCATAAAAAACTTTTGATTCGCAAACAGGTAATTGGTTAGACCAAACCGAACGAAATAGAAAGGATACCATCAGAGAATAAGGAGGCTGCAGAAATTATTGGTTTGTGTATAATTTAAATCTAAAAATTCTGCAAGCCTGTTTGGAAATGGAAATTATGAATGATGAGCGGCAAAACGATTGAAAATAATTAAAAATGCTCGACCATTTTTCCTATGATCGAGCAATTGTTTAGAAAGAAAAAATTATTAAATACGTTCGAGATTTTCGGTTGTAATTTTTTCTTCTACAATGGCATCAAGAACAGCGATAGCAGTCATATTGACAATATCGCGGACGGAGCTTTCCACATCCAAAATATGTACGGGCTTATTCAGTCCCATTTGAATTGGCCCAACAGCTTCCGAGATTCCCATTTCGAGCAATAGCTTGTAAGCAGAATTTGCAGAACTTAAATTGGGGAAAATCAATGTATTGACATCTTTCCCTGCTAATCTGGTAAAAGGATACTTGCGGTCGCGCAATTCTTTGTTCAGTGCAAAATTCACTTGCATTTCACCGTCAACTATCATTTCAGGTACTTCGCGGTGCAATGTTTCAACTACTTCGTGAACGCTGGCTGGACTTCCCTGTTTGTCGGAACCAAAATTGGAGTAGGAAAGCATGGCCATCACCGGTTCGTGTGCAAAGAATTTTACCGTACGGTAAGTTAATTTGGCAATATCGATTAAAGTTTCGGTAGAAGGATGACGGTTAAACAATGTGTCGGCCATGAAAAAAGTTCCTTTTTTTGTATTCATAATGTGCATGGCTGCAATATGTTTGGACCCAGGCCTGATGCCGATAACGTCCTTTGCTGCCTGAATGGCATCGGCATATTTTGTATAAACTCCAGTGATAAGGGCATCCGCTTCTCCGGTTTCAACCATCATCATGCCGAAATAATTGCGTTCATACATTTTTTCATAAGCTTCATCGTAAGTCATTCCTTCGCGTCCCAGTTTTTTTGCAAGTTTTTCGGCATAGGCAATACGTCTTGCTTCTTCTCTGTCGTGGCGGAGATTAATTATCTCGATTCCTGACAAGTCGATGTTGTATTCGCGGGCTATGCTGTTGATTTTTTCTTCATTACCCAACAGAACAGGGAAACAAACACCTTCGTTGTAAGCCATTTCGGCAGCTTTAAGCATATTCAGATGGTTTGCTTCGGAAAATACGACCCGTTTTGGATTTTGACGTGCTGTTTCGTAAAAGCTTCGCAGCATTTTATCGTCATAACCCATCGTTTCACGGAGTTTTGCATTATAGCCGGCCCAGTCGGTAATGTGTTTGCGTGCAACCCCCGATTCCATCGCTGCTCGAGCTACAGCCGGAGCCACAATGGTAAGTAAGCGGGGATCGAGAGGTTTGGGAATAATATAATCGCGTCCAAAACTTAATCTTTTCAAGTTGTAGGCAGCATTCACCACGTCAGGAACTGGTTTTTTTGCCAATTCAGCAAGTGCATAAACGGCAGCCAATTTCATCTCCTCATTGATGCAGGTTGCCCTCACATCAAGTGCCCCACGGAAAATATAAGGAAATCCGAGTACGTTGTTTATTTGATTGGGATGATCGGAACGACCGGTTGCAAAAATAATATCTTCGCGTGCCGAGATAGCATCTTCATAAGATATTTCAGGATTTGGATTGGCTAAGGCAAAAACAATGGGATTTTCATTCATTGATCTTACCATTTCAATAGACAGAACGCCGGCAACCGATAAACCTAAAAATACATCTGCTCCCTTTACAGCTTCTTCCAGTGTATTAATTTCTCTGTCGGTAGCAAAGGCTTTTTTCGTTTCATTCAGGTCGGTGCGTTGTTTGTTAATTACTCCTTTTGAGTCGAGCATGACAATATTTTCAGGTTTAGCGCCCAATCTGATATATAATTTTGTGCAGGAAACAGCTGCGGCTCCGGCTCCATTAACGACGATTTTAACGTCTTCCATTCTTTTGCCGGCAATTTCAAGTGCATTAATCAGTCCGGCGCCCGAAATAATGGCTGTTCCGTGCTGATCGTCGTGCATAATGGGAATATCCAGTTCTGCTTTTAATCGTTCTTCTATCATGAAACATTCCGGAGCTTTAATATCTTCCAGGTTGATACCGCCAAAAGTAGGTGAGATAGCTTTTACTGCCTGAATAAATTTTTCGGGATCTTTTTCGTTTACTTCAATGTCGAAAACATCAATACCGGCGAAAATTTTAAACAGCAAAGCTTTTCCTTCCATAACCGGTTTCCCTGCCATCGCGCCAATATCGCCCAGCCCCAATACGGCTGTACCGTTGGAAATTACTGCTACCAAATTACCTTTGTTTGTGTAATCGTAAACAGTAGCGGGATCTTTTTCTATTTCCAAACAAGGCTCCGCTACGCCCGGCGAATAGGCAAGCGATAAATCTCTTTGAGAACTGTGAGGCTTGGTAGGAACAACTTCGATTTTTCCCGGTTTTCCTTGCGAATGATAAAGGAGCGCATCTTCTTTGGTTAATTTGGTCATATAGTTTTTTGAATCAATTAGAAATTAAAAAATATTAATGGGTTTGTTTTAAAAATTGTCGTAAAATTACATCTTTTTATGACGATGTGCAATTATAAACTTAACTCTTTCTATATTTTCCGAAAAGAACTGCTTCCTTTTAAGGAAAAATAAATTTTCTTAACCCACTTTCTGTATTTTGTCTGAACTTATCGTAAAAAAATTTTATATCAAGCCTTTTTGCCAATCTATGGAATTAGTTTTTTAAAATTGAAACAATTTTAACTGTATACTGTTTATAATTCAGCTTTAATTCACTCCCTTCGATTTTTTTTTCGAAATTTATTGACAAGAACTTTATATTTTTAAATTTTTAAACTTATCTTTGCATTGCTTTTGACTGTGCACAGGAAATAACCTTACAAAAATTTATCCTTTTGGTTTTTTATGAAAGAGATATTCAAATTTTTAAACAATACGGATACGTTCTCTCACCTGGCTTCTTTAAAATATTTACCTCGCTGGGTCGTTTTATTTATAGATATTACAATATCTGCCATATCTTTTTTAGCAGCTTATCTCGTTGCTTCATCTTTCATAAAACACTTGCCTGACCAACTTCTTTTACCTCTTTTTCCACGTTTGATTTTATTGCTTTTTACACAAAGTGTTTTTTTCTGGCTTTTTCATACTTATTCCGGTATCCTCAGATATTCTACAATGACAGATGCTGCCAAACTTTTTTTGGCAATATTTGGTAATTGTATTTTCCTCTCAGCGTTGAACTTTGTTTGTTCTCTTTATTTTCCTGCACCACTTTTTTATTATGCATCCATTCTGATTTATGGTGTTATTAGTTTTATTCTGTTATTCGGTCTCAGGCTCACCGTAAGAAATATTTTCAATTATTTTGTTGAAACCTCGGCTCAGATCATTCCGGTGATGATTTATGGCATCGATGAGGCGGGTCTGGGTATAGCCAGAATGATTCTTTCCAGTGTGAATTCTAAAAAACAATATAAATTGGTTGGTTTCATTGATGGCAATGAAAATATTGTCAACAAAATGGTAATGGGATTGAGAGTGTATAAACATGATGATCATACTATTAAAACTAAAGTTGCCAATAAAGTAAATACCGTTATTGTTTCTCCCATAAAAATGAAGGAAATTAATCCGGATGTGGATTTGGATATATTTATTCAGCATCATATTTCATTGCTAACATCTCAGCCGATGGATATTTGGGAAGGAGAAATGCCTTCCGTGAGACAAATCAAACCGTTGAAAATAGAAGATTTATTGGAGAGAGAACCGATTCAGATTTCTTTTGACAATATTGCTGCCGAATTGAAATCGAAAACTGTGATGGTTACCGGAGCAGCAGGTTCCATTGGCAGTGAAATTGTCCGTCAGTTGTGTAATTTTACTCCAAAGTTAATTGTGTTGGTAGATAATGGAGAAACGGCCATTCATAACCTGAAAATCGAATTGCAAGCCTTTTCTACATCTCAACATTTTAATTTTGTATTGGGTGATGTTCGGAATAAAGAGCGGATGGAGTATATTATGGATTTATATCGTCCCGATTTTGTATTTCATGCTGCAGCCTACAAACATGTTCCAATGATGGAAGATTTTCCCTGTGAAAGTGTTCAGGTGAATGTGCTGGGCACCAAAATTATGGCCGATTTGGCATTGAAGTATAGAGTTTCACGGTTTGTCATGGTTTCTACCGATAAAGCAGTGAATCCGACCAATGTGATGGGAGCTTCCAAACGTATCGCCGAAATTTACGTGCAATCATTGGCCAGAAAAATGCAGAAAACCGGAACTGAAACCACAAAATTTATTACTACGCGTTTTGGAAACGTATTGGGATCGAATGGGTCAGTGGTTCCGTTTTTTCAAAAACAAATCGAAAAAGGAGGACCCGTTACAGTAACACATCCTGATATTATTCGTTATTTCATGACTGTTCCCGAAGCAAGCAGCTTGGTGTTGGAAGCGGGTGTAATGGGCGAAGGCGGAGAAATTTATGTATTTGATATGGGAAATCCGGTAAATATCAGTCATCTGGCAAAGAAAATGATTCAAATGGCCGGATTAATTCCCGGTGTGGATATTCAGATAGCTTACACCGGCCTGCGTCCGGGTGAAAAATTATACGAAGAACTTTTAAGTCATAAAGAAAAAGTGAGATCTACCCAACATCCAAAAATTATGGTTGCTTCGGTTGCAGAATACGATTTTGATAAAATCTCCGTTGATATAGATAACTTGATTAAATACAGCTATCTCTGCAAGGATTTTCTGGTTGTATCCATGATGAAGCAGATTGTCCCGGAGTTCAAAAGTAATAATTCTCAATACGAATTATTGGATATCAGTAATTAAGACACAAGTTTAAGCAGATCTTTTGGTTGTAAGCGTTTGAAAATAATTAATTTCTTTTTTCATTATTTTCAGACGATTTTTTATTGATTTTTTTTTTTCGCAGAAACAGAGAAATAAATATACTTAACAACACAAAATGAATTATTTATATAATTTTATTCAACAAAATCCTTATTTGCTGATTCTTTTTTCTTTTCTTTTGGGAAAAGCTTTCATGCCTTCCGTTGTTAGAATTGCCAAGAAACATAATTATGTGGTAAAACCCAACAAACGAACAACTCATAAAGGTTTGATACCCTATACGGGCGGTTTTGATATTTTTATTTCTTTTATCTTTACAATTTTAATTTTTTGTTTCCCTTTGATGGAGAAATTACAATATATCCCCATTGGTATTTTCATTATTTTGATGACCGGTTTTATTGATGACTTGCTGAATATTAAACCCACATCCAAATTATTGGGAGAATTTGTTGCAGGAGTTTTTCTTATTGTGTTTTCCGACATCAGAATAACTAATTTTTTTGGTGTTTTCGGTATTCATGAACTTCCTTTGTCGATTAGTTATATTTTTTCTTTTTTGGTTTTTTTACTGATTATCAATTCCATTAATTTAATTGATGGGGTAGATGGTTTGGCTTCCGGACTCGGAATTTTTTACAATCTTTTTTTCGGCATTTATTTTCATCTGACCGGCAATTTGTCACTGGCCATGATTGCTTATACGCTTACGGGTTCGTTGGCCGTATTTTTTATTTACAACGTATTCAGCAAGAAAAACAAAATTTTTATGGGAGATACCGGTTCCCTGTTTTTGGGATTTATGCTGACTTTCTATCTCTTTGAATTCTGTGAAATGAATGCTTATCAGAGTGTTCCTCAAAGTATGTATATGGCTGCTGCTCCGGCTGTAGCTATTTGTGTGCTGATTGTTCCGTTATATGACACTTTGCGGGTTGTTATTACTCGTTTAAAGAAAGGGGTTTCTCCATTTAAGGCCGATAAAAATCATATACATCATTTATTGCTGAAAATTGGATTTTCTCACCGACAGGTTACATTCGTTTTATTAGCTATTACCGCCTTTTTTACGGCTTTCGCACTGTTAGCTCGTCAATGGTCAAACTTGGTGTTGGCGTTTATTGCCTTTTTGTTGGCTACGGGTATGATTTTTTGGTTATGGCGAGTTATAAACAGAAAAATGCAAAGAAAATAACTGCTTGCAAGTTTATTCTTACATTTTCTATTTTTTACTTTTTGAATATTTATGATTTCAGTTGAGCAACTTTGTGTCGAATTTGGCGGAACCACACTTTTTGATAACATTACTTTTCTGATTCATCCCAAAGAAAAAATTGCGTTGGTAGGGAAAAATGGTGCTGGTAAAACTACTTTGTTGCGTATATTGGCAGGCAAACAGCAACCCACACGCGGAAACATATCTTATCAAAAAGACATTACCATTGGCTATCTACCTCAACACATGATTCATAGTGAGGGAACAACCCTCTGGCAGGAGACGGAAAAGGCTTTTGGGAACATTGTGCAACTTCGACAGCAATTGGAAGACATTCAGCAGCAATTGGTTGAACGTACAGATTATGAAAGTTCAGCATATCATTCCTTGTTGGATAAACTCTCTCAGCTGACCGAATATCTTCAAATTTCCGGAAATGGCAATTATCAGGCCGAAATGGAAAAAACTTTGTTGGGACTTGGTTTTCTGCGTTCCGATTTTTACCGACAGTGTTCAGAATTCAGTGGAGGTTGGCGCATGAGAATTGAACTTGCCAAAATTTTGCTTTCCCATCCCGATGTGTTATTACTCGATGAACCTACCAATCATTTGGATATTGAATCCATTCAATGGCTCGAAAATTTTTTGTTCACTTCGGGCAGCTCTCTTTTACTTGTTTCTCACGATAAAGCTTTTATAGATGCGGTTACTACACGTACTTTGGAAATTTCGTTGGGAAAACTGTATGATTACGATGTGAATTATTCAAAATATATTCAGTTGCGCAAAGAGCGACACGAACAACAATTAAGAGCTTACGAAAACCAACAGAAATTAATTCAGGATACGGAAGATTTTATTGAACGTTTCCGATACAAAGCTACCAAAGCTGTTCAGGTACAATCGCGTATCAAGCAACTCGAAAAATTGCAGCGTATCGAAGTGGATTTGGAGGACAATGCCAATATGCACTTGAAATTTCCGCCGGCAATACATTCCGGAAAAATTCCTCTCGAAATAGAACACCTTTCCAAAGCTTACAGGGAACATTTGGTGCTGGACGATGTAAATTTGATGATGCATCGAGGAGAGAAAGTAGCATTTGTCGGAAAAAACGGAGAAGGGAAAAGTACATTGGTAAAGTGTATCATGAATGAGATAGAATATTCGGGAACTTTAAAATTGGGATACAATGTAAAAATCGGCTATTTTGCTCAAAATCAGGCTTCTTTGCTGGACGAAAATTTGACGGTTTTTGAAACCATCGACCGCGTAGCCGTTGGAGAAATTCGTACAAAAATCCGGGATATTTTGGGCGCTTTTATGTTTGGTGGCGAAAATTCCGAAAAAAAAGTCAAGGTACTTTCCGGTGGTGAACGCAGCAGATTAGCCATGATAAAGCTTTTACTCGAACCTGTGAATTTTTTGATTTTGGACGAGCCAACGAATCATCTGGATATTCCATCGAAAGAAGTTCTTAAAGAAGCCATAAAGGCATTTGACGGTACGGCAATTATTGTTTCGCACGACCGTGAATTTCTGGATGGTTTGGTAACAAAAGTGTATGAGTTCGGCAATAAAAAAGTGAAGGAACATTTGGGTGGTATTTACGATTTCCTTCAGGCAAAAAAAATGGAAAGTTTACATGAACTTGAAAGAAATGTATCTTCTGAAGTGAAAAATGAAGGTGAAGCAAAACCGGAAAGTGAAAACAAATTGAATTATGAAAGTCGCAAAGAGCTGAATCGAAAAATTAGAAAATTGGAAAAAGATGTGGAAGCAACCGAAGGCCTGATAACAGATTTGGACAATGAAATTCAACAAATGAACACGGATTTGCAAATTCCCGAAAAGGCTTCTGATCCCGAATTTGTTTCAACTCTTCAGAAAAAGCGTGCCGAGTTGGAAAGGAAAATGTATGAGTGGGAAATTTTGAGTGAAGAGTTGGAAAAAATTAGAAAAGAATGGCAAGGACAATAAATCTCTTTTCGTTCCATTGTCGGTAATTCGTTTTTAAATTTCAATCAATGTATTAAAGCCGATTTTTATGAAAACGTTGTATTTAATTCCCACTCCACTTGGCAATACTTCTTTCGATAGAATTTTTCCTCCTGTCAATCTGGAAATTATAAGAAATTTACGTTATTTTATTGTTGAGGATATTCGTACTGCTCGTAGGTTTTTAAAACAGGTCGACGTCGAAATTGATATTGATAAATTATTTTTTTATACGCTGAATGAACATACTTCTCCCACTGAAGTTGACGGATTTTTACAGCCTTTACGGGAAGGCGAAGACATGGGACTTCTCTCCGAAGCCGGATGCCCTGCTGTAGCCGATCCCGGCGCCGATATGGTAGCTATCGCCCAGAAAAATGCTTTTCGCGTTGTGCCTTTAGTTGGGCCTTCTTCAATTTTGCTGGCGCTAATGGCTTCCGGTTTCAACGGGCAGAATTTTGCTTTTGTCGGATATTTGCCCGTATCGCCTGCAGAAAGAATAAAAGCGATTCGAAAACTTGAATCAAGAGCCTATTCCGAAAATCAAACGCAGATTTTTATTGAGACACCCTATCGTAATTTAAAACTTTTTGAACAAATTTTGCAAAATTGCCGTCCTTCCACTTTGCTTTGTATTGCAGCCAATGTTACTTTGCCGGATGAATCCATCGTTACTCGAAGTGTTGCAGAGTGGAAAACAATCACTCCGGATATTGATAAGAAACCATGTATTTTCCTGATTTATAAAGGTTAAAAGCACTTCAATCTAATTTTTTTTGGTTGATAAGAAATTTTCCTCCTCACTTTGACAATGCGTCACCCTAAAAATTTTTCAAAATTTCATATCACATAGGGGTGAGATTGATTTGTGTTTTTTAGTTATCAAAATTGCTTTGGTCATTGTTTCACTACTCTTAGATAGATTAATTTTCAGAGTAGTAATTGTTTTGGCTATGTTGAAAACTTTATCCACACTCAAATCGGACAATGTCAGGGAAACTGTCTTTAGCGTTTCTACCGGTGGTGTTTGTGCTGCTTCCAAATGGAAGCTCTGATTTGAGTCAATATCCAGCAGAGAAAATTCAGCTATTTCAAGACCTTTTGTGATACATTGCTCGGAATCTGATCAGAACGAACCAAGATAGGGTGTCTTTTTTCCTGATTTAGTAATATGACTCGGGTCAAAAGAAATGACTGTCCTTTTACCCAAATAAGGTTTTATCAGAGAACTGTTGTAGGTGATAAAACCAAATTTTTTCTTGAACTGATTCCGAAAACGTTGCTCGCTGTGCTTACTGTAACGACTCATTTGCTTAAAATTTATTCGACCCGGAATGATGAGGTATAACATAAAAATTTCCAATAAAAAGTTTTGACGCCATTTGTTGATTGATAAAGAATGAAAGCCGCTGCTGACTGCTGAAATAAAAGTGTTAATTTCCTCGAAAATCATATCTTATATACATTACATTAAATTATTGCACAAATAAATTATTATCTTTGTCTCATAATTTTAAAAGCAACATACATTATGGGACGAAAAGTAAAACAATTACACAATTACACCACAGAACAAATAAAGGCGTTCATTGACAATGATGATAAGTATAAATTGGGTATCAGGCTTTATGCCGTATACCAGTTGTCCAAAGGTAAATCCAGCAGAGAACTTGAAGATTTGTATAATACGAGTTTCAAGCAGATTTGCAATTGGGCAGACCGTTTTGACAGAGAAGGAATAGAAGGACTTAGAAATAAACCACGAAGTGGTCGTCCGGCTAATCTTACAGCGGAACAACTTCTCGAATTGAAAGAATCACTTCTGCAAAGTCCCGAAACTTTCGGTTATAATACCGGCTCCTGGTCGGGTCCGGTTGTGAGAGATTTTATTGAAAAGAAGTTCCATGTAACTTATAAGCAAGCCAACGTATACAATCTTATGCATTCGTTGGGTTTTAGCTATCAGCGTACCAAAGGGAAATATCCCGAGCAAGATCCAATAAAAAGGGAAATTGCCAAAACCGATATAAAAAAACTTTAGACGAATGTGAACAAGACTCTTCTATGGTTATTCTCTTTCAGGACGAATTTAGTCTGAGCAATACGGCAACACTTTCTGCCACATGGTCCCCAAAAGGGCAACAACCAAAAGTCGATTGCAAACAAGCCAAAAAGGAGCGTGTAACAGGAATAGGAAGCGTTAATCCAATAACGGGACAACTGATTGTAAACTTTGAACAAATGGGGAATTACAAGACTTTCAAAAAACATTTGAAAAAAGTTATAAACCACTATAAGGACAAACGAAAGATAATTATGTATGTAGATAACGTGAGGTTTCATCATGCGAAAAAGCTTAAGGGCTTTTTGGAAGCTAATCCCACATTGGAAATAAGATATCTTCCGGCATATTCCCCGGACTTGAATCCGGTTGAACGTGTTTGGTGGTATATGCGAAAGTCAATAACTCACAATCGATATTTATCATCTATCAAAGAACGCATTGCCAAGTTCTGGCAGCTTATGTCTCCTACATTAAAGCCGAATGAGACTTTGAAAATATTATGTGCAATTAATTATTAGAAATTATATAAAAAAATTATTGCATCATTAATAATATAACAATAACATGAAAAAACATTTTTTTATTGTACTTTTCTGCTGGGCCGGAGCATTTAGTCTATTGACGGCTCAAGATACCATCGTTTTCAAAAAAGGAGAAATCAAAGCGTGCAAAATCACACAAATAAAAGCGGGAGAACTGACGTGTAAGGATTTTTCGTATTTGGATGGTCCCGATTATGTGTACGAACTTAAGATGATACAAGAAATTCATTTTTCAAACGGTGTGGTGCAAATTTATAATCTACCTGATGTTTCGGAAATAAAAGAAGAGAAAGGAAGTATTACAGTATCTCGCGGAAGGATCCGTAATTTAACTCAAGATTCATGGACACCTCCCATCAGTTTTAAAACTTACAAGGAAAAAGAAAATTACTATAAAGATCAATTGTATTTTCCTAAATTCGGAGATCCTTATCAGCCTTGGGTTGCAGGGATAGCTTCTTATTTGATTCCAGGTTTGGGACAAATAACTTGCGGAGAAGTTGGAAGGGGTTTTGCTTTTATGGGTGGAGCTGCAGCGAGTTTTTTTGTTTTCATGATTGGTGCACTTGGCTCTAGTGGATATTATAATGACTATTATTATAGGTCGGATGCTGATTTTTATCCCTTTTTAGCTCTGAGCGGTGTTGTTAGTCTTTTTGTAATCGATATCTGGTCTGTTGTTGATGCTTTTCACGTTGCCAAAATCAATAATTTGTATCAAAGGGATTTGCACAGCCAGGAACAGGTTAAATTACAACTTACACCTTATATCGACAAAAATAAACTTGACTTTTCATGGAATCATCAACATACAATGGGATTATCATTGCAGGTAAATTTTTAGTTTTGATTTTTTCTTTTTTTAACCGAAAAATACTGAGTTATTCCCATATTGATGGGAAATTTTTTCTTGTTTGAAACTGTTGATTTTTATTGATTTTCAAATGTTTACTGTATTAGGTTGTATGTTGGCCGGTATGGTAGTCGGCTTTATTTTTCGAAAAAAACATTTCAAAATTATTCAATCGGTTTTGTTTGTCCTAATCTGGCCGTTGCTTTTTTTGAAAATTCTTCTATAATCTTTCTGAAGATGCTTTTGATGAACAATTAATGATAAACTAAATTTTAACTGTCGGAGGAGATAAAACTTCTCTATATACTTCATCCCGGTCTTCAATTCTAAGTCTTACATAGTCAGTTTGCAAAAATTGCATACATTGTTATTCAATCTTGAACAGGTAAAAAATTCGCTTTTGAAACTGAACTACCCAAACAATGTAGAAGCTGTCATTTTTTAGTGAGGATATCATTGCTACAATGGCAAGACACGCCGTAGTGATTTATAAAAACCCGATCACTGCATATAAACTTTATTAGGATATAGAAATATTAAAACAAATGACTCGAAAATTGCAAAAGCGTGCCCAAACAGTTTCTTTTTCTGTTAAATTGGCTTTTGTGTAAATTATAGAAAGGTATCGTAACAATTAAAATTTACCTTCCTCAACTTCAATTTTGCTTTTTGTTAAATATTCAAATTCCATTTTATCAGAGGCGAAGTCAAAAAATTTGTTATCGAATCAAATTTTTTGAATACAGTTGATTTTTAATTAATTTTGTGAGCGTTAAAAATTTCTGATAAGTTTTCAATTTCTTTTATAATGCTTTCAATCCTGATTCCGGTATTCAATTATTCAGTTTCCCGTCTTGTTGGTGAATTACACCGGCAGGCTCTCCAACTTTTTATTGATTTTGAGATCATTGTAATGGAAGACGGTTCTAATGAATACTTGGAAGAGAACAGGCAAATCGATAAATTGAGTCGTTGCAGTTATATCGTTTTAGAAAAAAATATCGGCCGTTCAGCTATCAGAAATCGCTTGGCTGACATGTCAAAATATGGGCATTTGCTTTTTCTCGATTGTGATGCCGAAGTTTGTTCCGCCTATTTTGTCGAAAAATACGTTTCCTTTTGTCGAGAGGAGTCTGTGGTGGTGGGTGGTACAGCCTATGACGAAAATTTTAATGATTTTGCCTATAGTTTGCGATTAAAGTATGGCAGATTGCGCGAAGCCCGCCCGGCAACTTTACGCAACAAACTCGAATTGAGCGGGAAATCAAATTTTTCGGCATTTAATTTTTTAATTGCAAAATCAATTTTCAACAGAATTCGCTTTGATGAAACCATTTCCGGCTACGGGCACGAAGACACGCTTTTCGGACATCGGATTCATGAATTGGGTTTTAATGTTTTTCATATTGACAATCCGTTGATTCATAAAGGATTGGATGACAATCCAACCTTTTTGTTTAAAACTGAAGAAGGAATTCGAAATCTTTATTATTTGTATAAAACCGGTCGCTATCCTTTTCTGGCCAAAGAGTCCAGTTTGCTGAATTCGTTTCTGACATTGAAAAAATTGTCGCTCATCGAATTCTTTTCTTTTCTATATCGAATTTTTCGAAAATCTATTTATGCAAATCTTTGTTCTTCAAATCCTTCCCTGATTTTATTCGATTTTTACAAGCTTCTTTATTTTTGTAACTATTCTCAGAAAATGACAAGATGACAGTATTAGTAATTTTTTTCTTCCATCATCTTTCTGTCAAAAATGTCAATATCATCTATTTTTTTATCAGGCACACATTTTGATTCAGGCAGTAGCGAATTTATTTATTTGTATCGAAAAATACGACAAAAAATATAAATTTATTTATTAACCATTTAAAAATTAGTGTGATATGAATATTAAACCTTTAGCAGACCGTGTGTTGGTAAAACCTGCTCCGGCAGAAGAAAAAACTTCAAGTGGAATTATTATTCCTGATTCAGCTAAAGAAAAACCACTGAAAGGTGAAGTGGTAGCTGTTGGGAAAGGAACAAAAGATGAGGAAATGATTGTTGCTGTGGGAGATACTGTGTTATATGGCAAATATGCAGGTACCGAACTGGAGTGGGATGGAGAAAAATATCTTATTATGCGCCAGTCGGATATTATGGGAATAATAGATTAAGCAAGAAAGCTTGATAATTAATAACTTAAATATAAATTTAAAAAAACGTTTATTAAATTAAAACATAAAGAATATGGCTAAAGAAATTTTATATAACCACGATGCTCGTGAGCAACTCAAGAAAGGTGTTGATGAATTGGCTAATGCAGTAAAAGTAACATTGGGACCTAAAGGAAGAAATGTCATAATCGAAAAAAAATTTGGTGCACCTCATATAACTAAAGATGGTGTTACGGTAGCAAAAGAAATTGAGCTGGAAGATCCATTCAAAAACCTGGGCGCTCAGCTTTTAAAGGAAGTAGCTTCCAAAACAAGCGATGATGCCGGTGATGGAACTACAACAGCTACAGTGTTGGCTCAAGCCATTGTAAGTGTTGGACTGAAAAACGTTACAGCCGGGGCCAATCCAATGGATTTGAAACGCGGAATCGATAAAGCCGTGTCTCAAGTTGTAAAACATATTGCTTCTCAATCGAAAAAAGTAGACGACGATTACAACAAAATTGAACAAGTTGCTACCGTTTCGGCCAACAACGACTCCGAAATCGGTAAACTGATTGCCGATGCCATGCGTAAAGTCTCCAAAGATGGTGTTATTACCATTGAAGAAGCCAAAGGAACCGAAACTACCATAGAACTGGTGGAAGGAATGCAATTCGATCGGGGTTATATTTCGGCTTACTTTGTTACCAATACCGAAAAAATGTTGGTTGAAATGGAAAAACCATATATTTTGCTTTACGACAAAAAAATATCCAATTTCAAAGAATTACTTCCTATTCTCGAGCCTGTGGCACAATCAGGTCGTTCGTTATTGATTATTGCCGAAGATGTCGACAGTGAAGCACTTACAACGTTGGTTGTAAACCGTTTGCGTGGTTCTTTGAAAGTTTGCGCCGTAAAAGCTCCAGGATTTGGTGATCGCCGGAAAGAAATGCTCGAAGATATCGCAATTCTTACCAATGGTGTTGTAATTAGCGAAGAGAAAGGTTTGCAGCTTGAAAAAGCTACTATGGACATGCTCGGAACAGCCGAAAAAGTTACGGTTGACAAGGACAATACTACTATTGTAAACGGAGCCGGTTCAAAAGAAGCTATTGCAGCACGCGTGAGTCAGATAAAATCGCAGATTGCCAACACTACTTCCGATTACGATCGCGAAAAATTGCAGGAACGTTTGGCCAAATTGGCAGGCGGAGTGGCTGTGTTGTATGTGGGAGCTCCATCGGAAGTTGAAATGAAGGAAAAGAAAGACCGCGTTGATGATGCATTACATGCTACTCGTGCAGCCATCGAAGAAGGTATTATCCCGGGTGGTGGTGTTGCTTATATTCGCGCCATCGAAGCGCTGGAAAACCTGAAAGGTGAGAACGAAGACGAAGAAACAGGTATCGAAATTGTTAAACGGGCTATCGAAGAACCGCTTCGTCAGATTGCATTCAATGCCGGAAAAGAAGGCGCCGTAATTGTAAACAAAGTTAAAGAAGGCAAAGGCGATTTTGGGTACAATGCTCGCAACGAAAAATTTGAAAATTTCTTTGAAACGGGAGTACTCGATCCTGCCAAAGTTGCCCGTATTGCTTTGGAAAATGCAGCCTCTGTGGCCGGTATGTTCCTGACAACCGAATGTGTGATCACCGAAAAGAAAGAAGAGAATCCGGTTCCTCAAATGCCAGGTGGGGGAATGGGTGATATGATGTAATTTTAAAAATTCTCGATAGGTTAAAAATCTCCGGAGACTGTATAGTTTTCGGAGATTTTTTTGTGTCTGAAATTTTTCTTATGCTGAATTCAAGTCACAAATGCAACTTTTTGGTTATACAAATTTCGTAATAAAAATTCATTTGGTGTTAAGAAATTTAATTTTTTTCTTGGTCTGTTGTTCAAAATATCTTCTACTCGCTTTATATCCTGATCAGAAAGATTTTCAAAAGAAGTTTTTTTAGGAAAATACTGACGAATCAGTCCATTTGTATTTTCATTAGCTCCTCTTTCCCATGAATGATAGGGTTTGGCAAAAAAGAAATCCACCTTCAATTCCGAGCTGATCATTTTATGTTCTGCAAACTCCTTACCGTTATCGGAGGTGATCGTATGAATCCTTTTCTTATAGGAAGACAATCGTTCTATGACTTTCAGGGCAAGTTCTTTGGCATCCTTGCCATTGAGTTTTTCAATCATGACATAACTACTTACTCTGTCGTTGATTGTTAACAAAGCTCCCTTGTGATTTTGCCCTATCATGGTATCGATTTCCAAATCTCCCAACCTTTGTTTCTGATCTACAATTTCCGGTCTTTGACTGATGTCGACTCTGTCTTTAATAATTCCTCTACTGTCTTTAGCGTTTCCACGTTTTCGATATCTGCGTCCCTTATGCCTGAGGTGAGTATAAAGATCTCCACCTGCTTTTTTATCCTTCCATACATATTGGTAAATACGTTCATGGCTGACACATTCCCTGCCTTCCACGA
>Ga0209204_1000716_pt1 | contig 34514 bp, 38 predicted proteins | sample AD_JPNMR2_MetaG_FD_184425 | JGI IMG/M metagenome (GOLD analysis project Ga0209204, IMG submission 184425) | Active sludge microbial communities of municipal wastewater-treating anaerobic digesters from Japan - AD_JPNMR2_MetaG (SPAdes) (version 2) | ecosystem: Engineered > Bioreactor > Anaerobic...
TAAAGGCATTTTTCAATAATAATCAGTTTGATCCGGAATATTCTTGTACGGCAGTTTTTCCCGTCGAAAGAAAAATTGTAAAAACTTCAGCAGTAGCCAGAGCAGCACTAGAAGAATTACTTAAAGGACCGACTGATGAAGAAAAAGAGGAAGGTTTTTTTACTAGCATTAATCCCGATGTTAAAATACAATCATTGAAAATAGAAAATGGGACGGCCTATGTGGATTTTAACGAACAGTTAGAATTTCAAGTGGGCGGATCTTGTCGAGTTTCCGCAATTCGAGCTCAAATCACAGAAACTTTAAAACAATTTCCATCAATTAATAATATTATTATTTCTATTAATGGTCGAACAGAGGATATTTTACAACCCTAAAACATTATGAGTAAAAAACCCAAAAAGAACTTAAAAATTTCCCAAGAACATCGTCTTAAAAAAAGCTTGGCTGTTGTACGGCCAGCGAGGCTGAAAAATGTAGTGCACAAGCGACATGTTAAAAAACAAAAATAAAATTAAAATTGATCACTGCGAATTTGGCGAAATTATTGTGAATGGTAAAAAATTTTATCAGATAGTGATTTCTGACAATCAAGTCTCTGAGCGGGACGAAGAAAAATTAGAAGAAGCTTTTCATTCTTCCCACTTTATCGGAGAATGGGAAAAGGAAGCGCTTTTGGCTGGAAAGCCCGAGGCGATTGTTATAGGAAACGGATTCGATGGCGTTTTGCGCGTTAATAATGATTTAATCAATGAAGTTAAAAAAAGAGGCATTGAGATAATCATAAAACGTACGCCTGATGCTGTGAATGTCTATAATCAAATGGTCGAAGAAGGGAAAAAGGTTAATTGTCTAATTCATACAACTTGTTAGATAAAATTTTAAATTTTTATTATCGCGCTCTTAAGAATATTAAAATAGAAGATTCCCAATGGCGGTTATGGTGTAAGCGGAGGAAAACATTAAGAGAGAAAGAAGAGGTGATTATTGAGTCAATTTTGACCCAGCAAACAAATTGGAATAATGTGGAACGAGCCATGAACAATCTTAAAAATGCTCGGCGGGATTCATTAGACGCCATCGACAAGCTATCGCTGAGGCAATTAAAATTTTTAATTAAGCCAGCAGGTTTTTATCAAATTAAAGCAACTTATCTAAAAAACGTGGCTCGATTTTTTGTTCAAAATGGTGGCATTAAAAATGTTGAGAAAATTCCGACATCCTCCTTGAGAAGTCAATTACTTAAAATTAAAGGGGTAGGACCGGAAACCGCTGATTCCATTTTACTCTATGCCTTTAATCGTTTGGTTTTTGTTATCGATGCTTATACGAGACGGTTTGTTAAAGAATTTAAAATTACCAATGCCGAAATGAATTATTCAGAATTACAGCAATATTTTATGAAAAAAATTCCACGCAATATTTTCTTTTATCAAAAACTCCATGCTATAATAGTTTTGTATTATAAAAACAAATTAAAAATATCTTTATGAAAATTACTATTGTTACTAGGAATATCAAAAATTTCGAAAATAATATTAATCAAGTTGATACTTACGGTCGAGGCAATCTCGATGATGCCTTAGCTATTAAAAAAATTTTGAGCGAACGCGGCCACGATGTAAAAATATTAGAAGTAGATATTGATTTATACGAAAATCTTAAATCTGAAAAGCCGGATGTTATTTTTAATCTGGCTGATGATGGCTTTTATGATGATCCGCGAATGGAGCCTCATGTAGCGGCATTGTTTGATATATTAAAAATTCCCTATACCGGGAATAACTATTTCACTTTAGCGCTTTGCCAAAATAAAGCACGCGCTAAAGAAATTTTAACATATAATGGCATTCTAACACCGAAGTGGCAAGTTTTTAATAATTCTAATAGAAAACTAAATCCCGAGTTAAAATTTCCTCTAATTGTTAAACCAATTAGAGAGGACGGGAGCGTTGGGATTAAAGAGCGGTCAGTTGTTAAAAACGACGAGGAGCTCAAAGAGCAAATCGAGCATATTCTTGATGTTTATCAGCAAGAGGCGTTGGTAGAAGAATTTATCGATGGCCGAGAATTCAATGTAGGCATTATTGGTAACAAAAAATTAACTGTTTTGCCTATTGCCGAAATTGATTTTAGCGAATTGCCCCCTAATATTCCGCGGGTAGTAAGTTATCGAGCTAAGTGGGTGAAACAAAGCATTGCTTTTAAAAAAACGCCAGTTGTCTGTCCGGCAAACATTGATGAAAAATTGCAAAAAGATTTAGAGGAGATCTCGAAAAAATGTTATAAAATTTTCGGCTGTCAGGGATATGCGCGTTTGGATATTCGTTACGACGAAAAAGAAAATAAAATTTATGTCTTAGAGTTAAATCCCAACCCTGACATCTCCGAAGATGGGGGATTGGCGCGTGAAGCAAAAACAGCGGGAATCTCCTACGAAAATTTGATTTTAAAAATTATAGATTTAGCTCTAAAGAAAGAAGTGTAACAATTTGAAGAAAAAGGTTAATTTTTTAAGAATATGGCATCTGTCATTGATTTTGGATTGCCGCCTTTTATCATAGATTTACTCTTCTACTTTCATCATTTTTGATTAATACGGGCCTTTGCCGAGCAGCCATGTCAAGGTTCAGATAGATATTGACCACTTAGGCTTGTAAAATGATAACATCTTTTGTTGGCAGTCGACTAGTCTGCCATTTCTGATAATAGGCCTCAGGAGTCAAATAATTCAATGATTCGTGAGGTCTGATTTTGTTCCAAATGTTCTGCCATTCAATGATTTTCAGTTGCATTACTTCCAATAATGATGAAATATTACCTTGTTGGTAGAATTCTTTTTCATCAGCGCTATGTGAAGCTTCTACATAGGTGTTTTGTTTAGGGTGTCGGGGATAAATGAAATAATGGGGGATCTTTAATTGTTTGCACAATTTATCAAACTGTCCTAAAAATTCAGAGCCATTGTCAGTCTGGATGTTCTTTATTTCAAAATCAAAATTATTGATACATTCCTGAAGAAAGTCCGCTCCATTTTTTGAAGATAATGAGGAATAAATTCTCAAAATCCTTGTTTTGCTCAAGACATCAATGGCGGTAAATTGATAAAATCTCCTTCCTCCTGTTGTCAGAATGTATTTAGTGTCTATTTGAATCATATCTCCAGGGCCAGAAACCTTGAATCCATGCGGAAATCTCTTTCGTGGATTTTTGGCTGCTTTACGCCTTTTGATTGATATCTTTTTGTTGATTAATCCTTTTCTCTTGAGGATTCTTCCTATGGTGCTGGCTGAAACAAACATCTGTTTTTGTTTCAAGATGACTTGAATCTTGTATTTTGACCAAGCCGGATACTGTTTCCTGATTTTCACAACTTCTGAGATTATTTCCCAAGAAGTTGTTGGCTTTCTGAGATTATTGGGTCTATGGGATTTATCATTTAATCCTCTTGGTCCAAATTGAGCCAGTTTCTTTTGCCAGCTTCTGATCGTATACCTGGTCAAACCGAAGTGTCTGGCTGTCAAAGATATATTCTTATTGTGATATCTGTGCCAATCCAATATCTTCAACCTTTGTTTTGCTCGTTCGCTGAGATTGCCTGTCAGAAATGCTGAACGAGCTATTGAAATTGCTCCTGGCAGGTCATAACCATAGATTGTCATATGCCTACCAGCATATCTGCCTTTCATCGTTGTTTTCAATGCCCTAGGTGGATAATATCATATGAACCAGCGCAAGCCATTGACAATTTTAAAAAAATAAATATAATATAACCATCAGAATTTTCGGTGGTATTTTTTACTTCTTTCTAAATTTATGAAAAAGGCTCTACATTCTCTTATTTTAATTATTGGATTAATCGGAATTATAGTTTTCTCAATGGAAATTGGGGGGAATTTGCATATTTCCTTTAACCACTTTCTAGCGGCGATTATTCAATCGGCCGATGCGATATGCTCCCTTAATTCCCACCCTACGTCTATTTATGTTTCACCGAATCCCGTATTTGTTAATCAGACAATAAGGATTAAAACTGATACGATTCCCGAGTGTAATTCTCCTAGTACTTATTGTGAATGGAGATGGTCGGGAGCGGTGTCGAGCAATACCACTAATAAACTTACGGGTGAATGGACAACAAGTTTTTCCACTATTGGTACCAAGACTATTAAAGTAGAGGTCTATGCTAAAGATGCGACGATTTGTGGTGATCGATGGATTAAGGTTGCTTCGGGTTGCACATCATTTAATGTTTATGATGCTACCTCCACACCTACGCCTACACCTACTTTGACGCCTACACCCACCCCTACACCTACTTTGACACCTACTCCTACGAATACGCCGACGCTTACTCCAACTCCGACTGTCACAGTAACACCCACTCCTACTCAAACTCCCACTCCAACTCCTACGCAAACTCCAACTCCCACACCAACCTGCCCCTCTGTTCCTCATGAAACAAAGATAAATTTCTCTTCTAATCCGGCCTTAATTAAGTCTGATGTTATTATTTCTACTGCTAATATTCCTGAATGTAATTCTCCAAGCGCTTCTTGTGAGTGGAGATGGGCGGGAGCAGTAAGCGCTGTGAATAATAAAAAATTGAACGGAAGTTGGACAACGCAATTTAATACTACAGGAACGAAAGAAATTCAAGTTGAGGTGTATGTGCAAGACAAAACAATTTGTGGTGAAAATTGGATTAAGGTGGCTTATGCTTCAGCTAACCTAGAAATTGTGTCAGGAGGAGTAACACCAACGCCGACTCCAACAGAAACGCCTACACCAACAGAAACTCCAACCCCTACGCCTACGCCAACCCCATATCGTGGAGGAGGTGGAGGAGGGGGTTATTGGTTAGGTGGAGGAACTCCAACGCCCACAGTTTTGGGTACATCCACTTGTGCTTTTACCCACTTTGAATCAGCTCTAACAGAAACAACCTGCTGGATTAATGGTTTGGCAGGAGGGAGCTGTTCTTTAAGTATGTCTGACGGATTTAATGTCCGTTTGGCTGTTTTGGCTAATTCATATCCCAAAGATATTAGAATTAATATATCTGCTCATCAATTAAGCAGTCTTATTAATCCCGCTACTCAAGTAGGTAATTATAGATTTAGTGGTCAAAAAATCGTTCATATAGCGGCAGAAGACAACAATTGTAATCCAGTTGAATTAGAAAACTTAGCCACATTGACGATGAATTATTTTGATAATGAAATCAGGGGCTTCGATGAAAGTTCATTGCGTATCTCATATGCTCAACTGATGCCAATTAATTGGAGTTTGCTGACAACCTATCGGAATCCTTCACTAAATTCTGTATCAGCACAAATAGCGCAATTTGGCTATTTTGGCATTGTTGGTTTAAGTGAGAAAAAAGTTTTAGGGATTTCTACAACAGCTACTCCATCACCTGGTTTTATTGCCTGGTTTGATCCAACTTGTATTACCGAACCGGTGCAGGATTTGAAGAATTTCTATACTCTAGCAGCACTCGCTGATAGAATTAGAAACATTCGCATTCCCTGGTACTGGATTTCTCTTCTATTTAATATTTTACTCTTCTTCTGGTTGTTGTGGTTATATGCAGGAAAAAAACTATTAGCCAAATATCGTACAGCGCCTACCGAAGAAGCTGCAGTTCCTCCTGCTAATGTGATAGCTGCTTCCTTCGATAAGCAAAATGAAGCGGAGAAAAAGGAGAATAATAATGCACCAATATCACCAGTTGTTGAATCTCCCTCTCTTGATCACTCAGTTATAAATCTGGGAAGTCCCCAAGCCATTCAAACAGTTACTTCTTCAGTTCAAGAAAACTCTCAATTGCCTCACGCTGAATTATCAGAAAATAAGGAGGAAGTCTTAGACGATGAAGAAATTTTGAAACGGTTAAAAGCAAAGTTAAATCCTTCGATCTAAATAAAACGAAAAGAGATTGGGGTATGATGCGACGCCTTTTATTTACAGGTTATAAAGAAAGGTTTGTTTTGTTTGAAAAATCATTTTAAAAGGGTTATAATAATATATCAAATATGGGGGTCGTTGATGAAATTAAGGAAAAATTAGACATTGTTGAGGTGATCGGCGAATATATAAAACTCACTAAAGCCGGAGCTAATTTTCGAGCCCTCTGTCCCTTTCATAAAGAAAAGACCCCCTCCTTTATGGTTTCACCTGAACGTCAAATCTGGCATTGTTTTGGTTGTAATCGCGGAGGAGATATTTTTAAATTTATTATGGAATATGAAAACGTTGATTTTGGAGAAGCGCTGAGAATTTTAGCGAAGAAGGCGGGTGTGGAATTGACCAAAGAAAATCCCGTCTTGCAAAATCAATTAGGTAAACTCTATGAGATTCATGAAAAGGCTGCGGAATTTTTCGAATTGCAATTAAAAATAAATGCTGCGGTTAATCTTTATCTAAAGAATCGAGGTTTAAATGAAGAGACAATAAAAAAATGGCAAATAGGTTTTGCTCCGAATCAGCACGATGCTCTTTTGCGTTTTCTTATTAACAATGGTTTTAAAATAGAGGATATCTTAACCTCAGGTCTCGTGATCAAATCAGAGCAGCAGCCCAATTCTTATTTTGATCGTTTTCGAAATAGAATAATTTTCCCCATTTTCAATCATCAAGATCGCATTGTTGCTTTTACTGGAAGAATCTTTGGTGAAGAAAAGAATGAGCCCAAATATTTAAATTCTCCCGAAAGTCCTATTTTTAGTAAAGGACGGATTTTATATGGTTTTTCTAAAACCAAAAAAGATATTAGAGAGGCTGATCGAGCACTGCTGGTAGAGGGACAGATGGATTTCTTAATGGGATGGCAAAGCGGTATAAAGTACATAGTTGCTACTTCAGGTACTGCTTTGACCGAAGATCAATTGCGAGCACTTGGCCGGATGACCAAAAATTTAATTATCGGTTATGATATGGATGAGGCCGGTCGCTTGGCGGCAGAAAGAGCCATTGATTTAGCTCGTTCTTTAGATTTTCATGTTTCTATAATTAGTCTGCCCGAAGGTAAAGATTTAGCCGACTTTGCCTTGCTTCATAAGGATCAGGTACTCCAAATTATCGAGAAGGCAGAAGAAGCAGGCGAGTACTATTATCGGAAGGCGCGGACCCAATTTGACTTAAATGATATTAATGGCAAAAGAAAGGCGATAGAGTTTTTACTTTCGAAGATTGCGTGGATTGATAATCCAGTTGAAAAAGGAGAATGGCTTAAAAGAATTGCAGAAGATTTTCAAGTAAGAGAAGATTTCTTGGAAGAAGATTTAGAAAAAATTAAAAAATCTCTTGAAGAAAGGGAGATTAAAAAGGCATTGGAAGACAACATTTCAACTACCACAACGTTTAATAGTCGCAAAACAAGAAGAGAATTATTGAGTGAACGAGCTCTAGCGTTAGCATTGAAAATGCAGGTAAAAAAAGAGCAGTTAGCAGCTATTGCTGATTTTCTTGCGGAAGAATACCAAAAGCTAGTTAGAGATGGCCTTTTAAATGAAGAGAATAAAAACGGTCGTGGTTTAACTGATAATATGTGGGAGAGCACTGCTTATCTTAAGTTGCTAGCTGACTATGAATTTACTGATGGAGATATCAATTGGGATTTGGAATTTCAAAAGATTACTTTGGAATTGAAAAAAGAATTTTTCCACCAAACTATTTCTGAAAAAACAGTGAGACTTAAAGAGGCAGAGCAAAAAAACGATGCCGAAGCCATTGATCAATATTTAAAGGAGTTGCAGAATATATTAAAGGAAATTTCTTAAAAGTTTTAAAAGTATGTCTAAAAATAAAGCAAATAAAAAGAATAAAAAGGTTGAAAAAAAATCTTTGAAAAAAAAGAATAAATCAACATCAACAACAAAAAAGAGGCGAACGAAAATTAAAAAATCTGTTAAGTTGCCAAAAGGAAAGAAGATCAGTGCTAAGATCGAGAGAGAAAGACGCCTCTCGCTTAAAGAAGAAAAATTACAGAATTTAATTAAAAAAGGCCGAGAACGTGGTTTTATTACCGAAGCCGAAATTTTAACAACTTTTCCTCAGGTAGAGAATGATATTTCTCTTCTGGAGGAAATTTATGATCTTTGTGAAAAATCAAATATCGAGGTTATCGAAAGTAAGGATTTATTAGAATTGCCGGAAGATAAAGTAACAGTGCGTGATTTGAAACAAGCGCTCAAGGACGATTCCTTTGATTATGAAATGTCTGATGCCGTACAGAATTATCTGCGGGAGATAGGGAAGGTTCCCTTATTGACGCCTGCCCAAGAACGGGAATTAGCCAAACGAGCAATGGAAGGAGATAAGGAAGCAAAGAAACTATTGATTCAGAGTAATTTAAGGCTGGTTGTGGCTATTGCTAAGAAGTATGCTAATCGCAGTCATAACTTAACTCTTCTGGATTTAATTCAAGAAGGTAATATTGGATTGGCACGCGCTGTAGAAAAATTTGATTATCGAAAAGGATTCAAATTTTCCACTTATGCTACATGGTGGATTCGTCAAGCCATCACGCGCGCTTTGGCTGATCAAACTCGAATTATTCGGATTCCAGTCCATATGATAGAAACTCTTTCCAAATATTCTCAAGCGAGAAGACGATTGGCTCAAGACTTAGGACGAGAACCTTTACCGGAAGAAATTGCGAATGAGATGGGTGTTGATGTGGATAAAATTCATCATCTTACAAAAATTGCTCAAGATACTGTTTCATTAGAAACTCCCGTTGGTGATTCAGACGAAGAATCATTACTCGGCGAATTTATAGCCGATGAAAAATCATTATCTCCTAGTCAAGCAGCCGCTCAAAAATTAATTCGTGATCAATTAAAGCAGATCCTCGTCGATTTAAGCGATCGAGAGAGAAAGATTTTATCAATGCGTTTTGGCTTAGAAGATGGTGTCATCCATACTTTAGAAGAAGTAGGCAAAGAATTTAATGTCACACGAGAAAGAATTCGGCAAATAGAGCAAAAGGCGCTCGAAAAATTACAGAATAATCCTGAAGTTAAAAAACTTCTAGAAGAAGAACTTTAATTATGAAAAAGAAAAAATTAATAACGATTATTCTGGTTATTATCTTTATTATCTCGCTTTTGATTTGGAGCGCTCCTTTGTTTTTGACCCGATAATTCTTTTGGCAATTTGAAAATCTTTTCGATTAACTACTTTTTCAAACTTTTCTAATTTAACTTTTTGATTTTTCTTGGAACCGGATCCAGAAGCGTGAATAAACAGACCATTACCTAAATACATCATTGTATGACCAATTCCATTGGGAAATTTTTTATTAAAGTGTCCCTTTGTGCCTTTAAAGAAGAGAAGATCGCCAGGCTGGAGATCTTCTCTTCTAAAGAAGGGCGGTTTTTTTCGGGCAGGAATTATTTCGCCACATTCCGCCTGTAAAATAGTAGAACGAGGCAATTCGATACCGATTCGGCGATAAGCATACTGAGTAAAACTGGAACAGTCAAAAACTCTCCCAATTTCATGTTTTTTGGCACCGTATTTATAGGGTTTGCCCAATTGTTTTAAAGCAAAATATATCAATCTCTTTTGTTGCTTTTCAACTTGTGATTCTTTCGAATTACATTTCATAGTAGTTAGAGCTATTATAGTTGAATAAAATTATAACTCAAATATTATACTTTTGAAGCGCAGTGACTTTCCTAAAACCGCTGCCACATTCCGCAAGTTTCTTTTTAGAAAAATTTCTGGCGTTTTTAATCTTGACTTTCTGTTTTTATTTTTTATACTTTAATTAAAGCCGCAGAAAACAGGCAGTAATAAAAAACATAAGACCTGTTGAGGCAAGGGGAACGCAATAGTAAAGCGCGAAACGAAAGATAAATTCCGTGCAGCGCAAAATAAAAGCGTAAACTAAACTCATTCCGCGGCTTTCGATAAGTCGCTTTTTTATTTTAATTATGCTTACTCGAGCTCAAAAAGAAAAAATTCTTAATGATTTGATGGATAAAATTAATAAAAATCCAGCGGTACTAATGGTTGATTTTACAGGCCTTAAAGTTGCTGATTTAAGAAATTTAAGAAGAGAATTAAAGAGCAATGGGATGGAACTGAAGGTGGTCAAAAAAACTCTCGTTCAAAAAATGCTTTCTCGCGAGGGGATAGATTTTAACGTATTTACTTTTCCTGCGTCGATAGCATTAGTATTTAGTCCAGAGGAAGGTTTGATGGCCTCAAAAATTGTTTATAGATTTAGTAGTGAAAAAAAGGAGCCAAAATTAAAAATTCTTGGCGGATTCATTAATAAGAATTTCTTTTCTGCTGATAATGTTGTAGAATTAGCCAAATTACCATCAAAAGAAGTTTTGCTTTCTCAGCTGGTATATACTTTAAATTCTTTACCAAGAACTTTAGTCGGAGTTCTCAATGGTAATATTCAAAAATTAGTAATTGCTTTAGATGCAATTGCTAAAAAACAGTCATAATTTATGAGTGAAGTTGATAAAAAAATAACTGATATTATTGAGGCAATAGAAAAATTGAATGTGGTAGAGTTGTCTCAATTGGTTAAAGCCTTAGAAGAAAAATTTGGCGTTTCTGCTGCTCCTCAAATAATGGCCGTGGCTCAAGGCGGAAACAGCGGCGCAGCTGCTGGTGCTGAAGAAAAAACAACGGTGGACGTCATTTTGCAGAGCGCCGGAGATTCAAAAGTACAGGTAATTAAGCTGGTTAAGGATTTAACCGGTTTGGGTTTGAAAGAAGCTAAAGATTTGGTTGATGCGGCGCCTAAAGCTATTAAGCAAGGAATTAAACCGGAAGAGGCCGAACAGATTAAAAAGACTTTAGAAGAAGCTGGTGCGACAGTAGAAATTAAATAAATTGAAAGGATAAAAGCAGCCACGCCCTCTTAAAGAGGGCGTGGCTGCTTTTTAATTAGTGGGTAATGCAGGATTCGAACCTGCGACCTCGTCGATGTGAACGACGCGCTCTAACCAACTGAGCTAATTACCCACCGTTTCTATTTTAATAAATTCTTCAAAAAATGCAAAGTATCAATAAAATTTCGAATTTAAGTTAAATATGTTTTAAAAAATAAAGCAATTGGGATCTTAAGTTGTTTTATTCATTATTATTTTCCATCTTTTTTCCTTATCATTTTGAGATTTGAGATTTAAGATTTGAGATTATATAATAATATTATGATTTATCGCGGCATAGCCACATTTGGATTAGATGAAGGAAAGTGCCCCCGTTGGCTTTTTGAGCGAATGACCAATTTGGGGAGGGAAATAATCGAAGTGATGATTAGTGAATATGGTCCAGACGAATTTATTAAAAGAATTGCTGATCCAGTCTGGTTTCAATCATTGGGAACAGTTTTGGCTTTCGATTGGAATGCATCTGGTCTGACAACAGTTTTAACAGCAGCGCTGAAAGAAGCTATCCGAGGGAGAGAAAAAGAACTCGGAATTTTTATCTGCGGCGGAAAGGGAAAAACATCTCGAAAAACTCCTGACGAAATAGAGCAGTGGGGCAACATTTTAAGTCTTCCTGATGGTTACGTTAATTCCTTAGTTTATAATTCAAAAATGACAGCAAAAGTTGATAGCGCCTTGATTCAGGATGGTTTTCAGATTTATCATCATGCCCTGTTTTTCTCAAAAAATGGAAGTTGGGCTGTTATCCAACAGGGGATGAATATTAAAAATCAATCAGCGCGACGCTATCATTGGTATTCCAAAAAAGTTACTGATTTAGTAAAAGAACCTCATACAGGAATCGCTAGCCAACTACTTAATCAGCCAACGCTTAATTTAACAGCGCTTGAAAGTGAGAAGACCCGGCAAGTAAGCACTGAACTTGTGCAGGGGAATTATTATGATTTAATGAAGGACATAAAAATTTTAGCTAAATATTTTTCGGACTACTCCCAAATGGCGAAGGTGAAGTCCAACGGTCAGCAAACGATATTTCTTAATTTAGAAAATCGCGAATTTGTTTGGCATCCTGTTGTTAGGGAAGATTTTTTCAAAAATAAATACTTACAAAAAATTTTATACCTCGTTTGTGAGCATCAGCCGGAAACATATGAAAAATTGCTTTCGCTTAAAGGAGTTGGACCAAAAACCATTCGAGCTTTATCGCTTGTTTCAGAAATTATCTATGGAGCAAAACCTTCCTATCGCGATCCCGCTCGCTATTCTTTTGCCCATGGAGGAAAGGATGGCACGCCTTATCCTGTGGATCGACAAACATACGATCAAACTATCAAATTTTTTGCCGACGTTGTTTCTAAGAGTAAATTACAAATAAACGAAAAGAACAAAATCTTCAATAAATTAAAAACTCCAAAATAAATTATGCGTTTTAAAGTTCCTCAAGACTCAGAAACAATTATTTGGACAAAACACGCTATTGAAAAGATGATGCAGTATCAATTATCGGAATCTCGCGTTAGAAGAGTATTGCATACACCGCATCGCATTGAGGAAGGTATTGCTCCTCAAACAATTGCGGTAATGCAAAGCGTTGGCACTCCTAAGCATCCCAAAGAAATTTGGGTTATGTTTCAAGAGATAAAAACAAAAAACAACAAAAGAAATAAAAAAATTAAAATCAACCCGCTTCATCAAAAAATTCGCATTATTAGTGTTTGGCGATACCCCGGAAAAACACCCATTCGTGAATTACCTCAGCTTCCAGATGACGAGTGGGAATTTCTTAAAAAAGGTCTTTTTGCTGATTAAGATTATCGGTGTGGATAAGCTGTGGAAATAATTAAATAAAATAAAAGGTGTAATAGGAAAAAAGCCGCATAAAATGCGGCTTTTTAAATTTTATTTTCTCAAAAAATAATGCATTTACCGCTTACTTCTCATTTTGCAATCATATTTAAAATTGTGTATTATGTAATTGTAGTGGGGAATTGTGGATAACTGTGGGGATAACCAAACTAAATTGTGGATAATTAATATGCTCATCGGCGAATATCATTACAATCTAGATAACAAAGGACGAGTTGCTCTTCCGGCGAAAATGCGGCATGAGCTGGGCGAAACGGTAGTTATTACTCGAGGATTGGATTCTTGTTTATTTGTTTATCCCAAAAAGGAGTGGGAGTTACTGCTAACTCATTTAGCTAATTTACCACTCTCTCAGGCTAATTCCCGAGCCTTTTCTCGATTTATGCTGGCGGGAGCAGTGGAAGCAGAAATTGATCAGCAAGGGCGAGTTCTTATTCCTGATTATTTAAGAAAATTTGCCGGTTTGAATAAGAAGGTGGTTATTGCTGGTGTGAATAATCGTTTAGAAATTTGGGATGAAAATCTCTGGAATGAATATCGTCTTAAAACAGAGAGGGATGCTAATGATATTGCAGAAAAATTAATTAATTTTGGGATATAGCCACCACTATGCACATACCAGTTCTTTTACAAGAAGTTATACAATTCCTTAATCCGCAATCGAATGAAAATTTTATTGATGCCACAGTAGGAGAGGGCGGTTACACTTTAGCAATTCTTCAGCATACGGCTCCTTTTGGAAAAGTTTTGGGCATTGATTTGGATAGAGAGGCATTGAAATTGGCCAAGAAGAAATTGATGGCCTTTGGAGAGCGAGTGATTTTTCGACAAGGAAATTTTAAAGACATTGCTAAGATTGCCCGAAAAGAAAATTTCAGACCTATTAATGGCATTGTCTTCGATCTCGGATTAGGCACTTTCCAAATTGAAGAATCACAAAGGGGATTTTCTTTTTTGCGAGACGAACCATTAAAAATGACCTTTGATCCTCGAAATACGCTGACAGCCGAAAAGGTTATAAATGAAATGGATGTTAATGAGCTTGCGAAAATTTTCCGAGAATACGGAGAAGAAAAAAACGCCTATCGGATTGCAAAGGCCATTGGCGAAGCAAGAGAGAAGGAAAGGATAACAACCACAGGTCAATTAGTAAATATTATTATGAAATGTGGCATTAAAAAAACTAAAATTCATCCCGCCACAAAAGTCTTTCAAGCTCTCCGCATTTATGTAAATGATGAATTAAATAATCTAAACCAAGCATTAAGAGGATCAACGGAAATTTTAGAAAAAAAAGGAAGAATTGCTGTTGTGAGTTATCATTCGTTGGAGGATCGAATTGTTAAAAATTTTTTTAGAGATAAACAAAAAGAGGGAGTTCTTAAAATTATTACTAAAAAACCCATTACTCCCACCAAGGTCGAAATTTTAAATAATTATCGCAGTCGTTCCGCTAAATTGCGGGTGGCTCAAAAAATAATATGACAGTAATTAGTTTAAAACATAATCGTTATAATCTAGTGACGCAACGAATGAATTGGCAAAAAAAGAATAATAGAGCTTTAGCATCTCGGTTCTCTTTTATTGCTTTATTCAATGTGATGCTCGTAGTGTTAATTATTAGCAGCATCATCGGCATTTCTGTTTTACAAGTTAAGATGGCTAATTATCGTTTGGATATAAAAGAATTAACATCGCAATCGATCATTTTTGAACAAAAAAATGCCGAATTAAAAAATCAGGTGGCTTCAGTCCAAAATCTCGATACCTTCGCGCCCATCGCAGAAAAAAAGGGATTAATTTTGGTGAATGCTCCAACTTATTTTTCTTTAAATCAAAATCCCCAAACAGAAGTTGGATTAACTAATTTGAATAATTTATAATATATTTAAATGAGACGAAAAAAAACGAAACAATTTTTAAATAATTGGCGTTTATATTTTATTTTAATTATTTTTGTTTTAAGTGCTGGAATAATGCTATGGCGGCTTTACTCATTACAAATTCTTCGTTATGAAGATTTTTCTCAAAAAGCAGCCGCTCAAGTAAAAACAACGGAACAAATCAAAAACAACCTGCAATACTTGAGGGGGACTATTTATTTTCAAACCCGAGATGGAACTTTAATTCCAGTTGCCGTTAATAAGAAATTCTTTGAAATTTACGCTGTTCCAAAAGAGATTGGAGATGTTGTAGAAACTGCTGAGATTTTATCGAAGCAGTTCGATTTGTCTTATGAAGATTTAGTAATCAAATTTTCCAAAAAACAAAGTTTGTATGAACTAGTAATGAAAAAAGTCAATGAAGCGTCGGCTCAAAAAGTCAACGATCTTCATTTGAAAGGTATTTATACCAAGGAATATATTGGTCGATATTACCCCTATCAAGAATTTGCTTCTCAAGTCATTGGCTATGCAAAAGACGACGTCAAGGATTTTCACGGACAATATGGTTTAGAAAAATACTATGATGATTATTTATCTAATCAATCTCAATCTAAGAATTTATTCGATTTTTTATCATTGAAAAACCTTACTTATAGTCGTTCCAATAGCGATATTATTACCACAATAGATTTTAATATTCAAAAAAAAGCAGAGGATTTGTTACAAAAAAACGTGAAAGAATGGAAAGCTGAAGGTGGAACAATTATTGTAATGGAGCCCAAAACAGGCAAGGTTTTAGCTTTAGCTAATTATCCTAATTTTGATCCCAATCATTATTCTTCTTATTCACTCACCTCATTTTTAAATCCAGCGACACAGTTAACATATGAACCGGGATCAGTCTTTAAAATTATTACTGTAGCCGCTGGCTTGGACTCTCATCGAATTACTCCTCAAACTCAATTTTATGATAATGGAGAAGTTATTGTAAACGGTAAAAAGATTCAAAATTGGGATTTGAAGGCTCATGGTGCTTGCAATGTTTTTGATATCATCGCCTATAGTTTAAATACTGGCGCGGTATATTTAGAAAAATTGATTGGCCACGATATCTTTCATCAGTATGTTTTAGATTTTGGGTTCAATCAGAAAACGGGAATTGATTTACCCAATGAAGCTGTAGGTAATATTAATAATCTGAAGAGTTTTAATGATATTTATTTTGCTACTGCTTCTTTTGGTCAGGGCATTTCTGTTACTCCTATTGCAATGATTAATGCCTTTGCTGCTATCGCTAACAACGGATTAATGATGACGCCTTATGTGGCAGAATCCATTATTGATTCAGAGGGTAATCAGAAAAAAATAATTGAACCAAAGCCTAAAGAACAAGTTATTAGTGCAGAAGTGGCTAATCAATTAAGAATAATTATGGTCAACTCCGTAGAAAAGAACAAGGTAGCCGAAATTAAAGGTTATCAAATTGCAGGAAAAACTGGCACGGCTCAAATTCCAGATGCCAAGGGCACTTATTCTAATAAGACGATTCAATCCTTCATTGGTTATGCACCGGCTGAGGATCCCCGCTTTATTGTTTTGGTCAAATTAGACAAGCCAGAGGCGCCATTAGCAGGGTCGACTGTTGTGCCAATGTTTCGAGACTTAACTAAGTTTATTTTAGACTATTATGAAATCCCGCCCCGTTTTTAATATCTTAAAAAATATTCTGCGATTACTAGCTCAGTGGACACTTGCTAAATATAAACCAGCCGTAATTGGTATTACGGGTAGTGTTGGTAAAACTTCAACCAAGGAAGCCGTTTATGCTGTTTTAAAAGGGGAGCGACGAACAAGACGTTCGCAGGGCAATTTTAATAATGAACTGGGAGTGCCTCTAACCATTTTAGGTGATTATAAAGAAATTCGAGGAATTTTATTTTGGCCAAAAGTCATTTTTCAAGCATTAGGTCAGTTAGTTGTTTTTAATAAAAATTATCCTGAGATTTTGGTGTTAGAAATGGCAGCAGATCGACCAGGAGATATAGAATATTTAACGCGTTTGACTCGACCAAAAATAGGCATTATCACTGCTATCGGAAAAATTCCAGTTCATGTGGAATTTTATCCTAATCCTGCCGCTGTTGCTCGAGAAAAAGCGCATTTGATAGAATTTTTGCCAGCGAATGGTTTTGCTATTTTGAATCGCGACGATGATTTTGTTTGGGATTTAAGAACGAAAACACGGGCTCATGTGGTTAGTTATGGTTTTGAAGAAGATGCCGATATCCAAATTCTTAATTTCGAATATAAATTTGATGAGAATGAATTTCCAGAGGGTATTACTTTTAAAATTCAGTATGGCAATGTTTTTGTACCATTCCATCTTTACCGAGTAATGGGTAAGCCTCAGATTTATTCCGTCGCTGCTGCGGTAGCGGTAGGAATTGTTTTTGGTATCAATTTAGTGAAAATTAGTGATTATTTAGCCAATTATCAGCCACCTGATCATCGAATGAGAATTCTTAAAGGAATTAAAAATAGTGTTATTTTAGATGATTGCTACAATGCTTCGCCAATTTCAATGAAAGCTGCCCTTGAAACTTTAAGCTCTTTTACGCAACGTCGTAAAGTAGCAGTTTTAGGCGATATGCTCGAATTAGGAAAATATACTACCGAAGCTCATGAAGAAATTGGAAAAGAAGCAGCTAAGAAAGTTGATTTTCTTATTTGTGTGGGGTCCGCAGCTCGACTCGTCGCTGATTCAGCCATTAAGCACGGCCTCGATAAAAATAAAGTGCTGATTTTTAATAACAGTGAAAGTGCTAGTAAAATGATTAAAAAAGCAATTACCAATAATGATGTCATTTTGGTGAAAGGATCACATGCCATGCAATTAGAAAAAATTGTTGAAGAATTAAAAATAGAATAAAAAAGACCGCTCAAAAGAAGAGAGCAGTCTTATTGTTTTATTAACGATTGATCAGGTTAAAGAAGCGAGAAGCTCCTTCATAAAGTTTGGCGCGCCAATTTTCACGTGTCCACCAAAAATCACAATCGCCATTGTACGCCGGTCTAACGGGAGCCAGATATACCGAACATGCAGCATCTTTTATTAATGACAACTGCTTTAGGACTTTCTTCATCCTCCGAACCATATCAACATGACACACTATAACGATTTTCTCCCATTCTTTTTGTTCGATCAGATCAAGAACTCGATCTAACTTCCCATAAAGAGTAGGAGCATCCAATTGAGCTAAATTATTAATGAGTGTTTCTTCAGTGTGTAGATACCTGACAAATCGATACATTTTAACAGTTTCATTGGGAATCCAGCGGGTTTGGATATCTATTTCCTCAGATTCTTCGCGTTCACTAGCCATTTCTTGACCAACAAGAATGAGGGGAACATTGTTTTGCAGAGCAATCAGGGCAGCCGTGGAACAGACACTTTTGGTTTGATCAGAAATGTCCGTGAAATCTCGTTTGAAGCCCATTCCAAGAGCAATAACAGCATTGATTTTATCTTGGGGCGTCCATTTAAAAAAACGAATTTTTTGTCTCATTTTTTACCTCCTTTTAAGTAACTGATTTTAGTTTAATCCATCTTTGTGTATTTGTCAATTTTGAAAAAAATAGCAAATCCTTTATTTTTTATCAATTTTGGGTAAAATAGCAATTAAGCCCCTGTCGTCTAGTGGCCAGGACGCCACTCTCTCAAGGTGGAAACATGGGTTCGATTCCCATCAGGGGCGCTATAAAAAGTCAACAATCAAAATGGGAAACTCAAAATGAAAAAATTTCCCTCGTTTTGAAATTTAACCTTTGGATTTTCGATAGATTTTGACTTTTAACCTCTAAATTTTTATAATGTGTTCAATGGCTAAAGACGAATTAAGGAATTTTTTAAAAGAGCGTTGGGTTAAAGCGTGCCTTATTGTAAATGTTGTTCTTTTACTGACATCTCTAATTATTATTTTTGTTAATATTAAAGCATTGCCCCAGCGTTCCTACATTCTTTATTATACTTCTCTCGAGGGGATTAAAATGACCGGTTATTTCTGGAATTTTTATCTTTTTTGGTTTATCGGTTTTTTCTTTTCGGTCTTGCATCTTTTGTTAGCTTTTGTTTTTTGGTATCGGATAAAAAAACTTTCACAGTTTATTTTATCAAGCAATATTTTACTTAATATTTTTTTGCTTTTAGCAATTGCGGCTATTGTTGCGGTTAATCTTTAAAATTCATCTTAATAATTCGCAATTCGCCGGGTTTTAACCTAAAGGGATAATTTTTGATCATTTGGGTTTTTGTTAATCCCTTTATTTTTGATTCTAGTAACCAAAGGGGGTCGCCATGACTAATAATTAAAATATTTTTCTGGTGATAGCGATCATTGATTTTTTTCCAAAAATTGAAAACTCTTTTAAGACATTGATTAAGCGTTTCGCCCTGAGGAACTTTTTTAGAAAATCGCTCTAATGGGTTTTGAAAATAAGCATGATAAACATTGGGATGCAGACCATTAAAGATTCCGAAGTTTAACTCTCTCAGTGCTTTTTTAAGAACAATCGGTTTTTTTATCTTTTTGGCAATAATTTGAGCCGTTTCTTGCGTCCGAGTTAAATCTGATGAGAAAATTAGATCTATTTCTTTATTTTTTAAAAAATCAGCTTGTTTTTTAATTTTGGCCTTGCCTCGAGGTGTAAGGTGGGATGTTTTAATTTCGGGCCAACATGAAAGCCAGCGCGGTTCTCTATTTGAAAACGCTTCGCCGTGACGTAATAAAAAATAGTTATTATTTATTTTTGGCATAGTTTTTATTATAAATTAAAATTCAAAAATCCAAAAGCTAAAAATCAGATGAATGGCAAATTTTTAAGAGATTCTAAAAGAATAATAAAAAAATTAGAAAATTTTAGAATTTGAATTTTTGTAAAAAAGTGATAAAATAAATAAATAATTAAAAATTTACTATGGCTTTAAAACTTTTTCATTCTGATCCGAGTCAAAAATTTTATCAAAAAAACAAAGGATTTATTGACAAGGTAAACGCATTAGAACTCGATTTAGAAAAATTAAGCGATTTTTCTCTTCGAGAAAAATCGCTACTTTTAAAAGAGAGAATAAAAACACCAACGGATTTAGAGGATGTTTTAGTTGAAGGATTTGCTTTGGTTCGTGAAGCAGCAAAGCGAGCATTAAAACAAAGACATTATGACGTCCAATTATTAGGAGGATTAGCGCTTCATCAAGGAAAAATTGCCGAGATGAAAACTGGCGAGGGGAAAACATTAGCCGCTACTTTACCTGCTTATCTGAATGCTCTCACTCAAAAAGGCGTTCATGTTGTAACGGTCAATGATTATTTGGCTAAACGTGATACTGTTTGGATGGGTCAAATTTATTATTTTTTAGGTCTTTCGATAGGTTGTATTACTCACGATGAGGCGTTTCTTTACGACCCGGATTATAAAAAATCCCAAAATTCAAATCTTGACATTCGCAATGCAAATGAAATAGATGAAAAAAGAGATACGACAGGCGGTTTCAAAGTATTTTATGAATATTTAAGACCAGTATCTCGCAAAGAAGCCTATGGAGCCGATATTACTTATGGAACTAATAATGAGTTTGGCTTTGATTACTTAAGAGATAATCTCGTTTATGATTTAGATCAAAAAGTGCAACGTGGCCATTATTTTGCTATTGTTGATGAAGTTGACAGTATTTTAATTGATGAGGCGCGAACACCTTTAATTATTACCATTCCTGATACAGAAGCCAGTGAGTCTTATAAACTTTTTGCTAAAATTGTGCCTCATTTAGAAAAGGACATTGACTATCAAGTAGATGAAAAATTGAGATCGGTTCTTATTCTGGATAGCGGCATTGAAAAGGTAGAAAAAATGTTAGGGATAAAAAATTTATATTCTCCCGAAAACTTCCGATATGTTCATTATCTGGAGGAATCATTAAAAGCCCACGCATTGTTTAAACGGGATAAAGATTATATTGTTAAAGATGGAGAGGTGGTTATTGTAGATGAATTCACCGGTCGTTTATTGTTTGGTCGGCGTTATTCTGGAGGACTCCATCAGGCTATCGAAGCCAAGGAAGGAGTAGAAGTGAAACAGGAGAATCGGATTTTAGCGAGTATTACTTTCCAAAATTATTTCCGTATGTATGAAAAATTAGCCGGAATGACGGGTACGGCTCTCACTTCTGCTGAAGAATTTGATAAAGTTTATGGGTTGGATGTAGTGCCTATTCCTACCAATAAGCCGATGATTCGTAAAGATTTACCAGATTTAGTTTATAAAACTCAAGAAGAAAAATGGAAAGCTATTGTGGAAGAGATTCAGAGGAGACATAAAACAGGTCAGCCTCTTTTGGTGGGCACGGTTTCTATTGAAAATAATGAGAAACTTTCAGCGATGCTTTCCAGAGAAGGAATTCCCCATAATATATTGAATGCCAAAAACCACGAAAAAGAAGGAGAAATTATAGCTCAGGCAGGTAAATTAAATGCTGTTACTGTTGCAACTAATATGGCGGGAAGGGGAGTAGACATTATATTAGGTGGCAATCCTCCCCTTGCGGAAGAAGCGACTAAAGTAAAAGAGTTAGGTGGTCTTCATGTTATTGGAACAGAAAGACATGAAGCTCGTCGTATCGATGATCAATTGCGAGGTCGAGCCGGCAGACAAGGGGATCCAGGTTCTTCTCAGTTTTTTGTTTCACTCGAAGATGATTTAATGAGAATTTTTGGCGGCGAGCGCATAAAATCACTGATGAACACTTTAAATTATCCCGAAGGAATGCCCATTCAATCTAAAATAGTTAATCACGCTATCGAATCGGCTCAATCTAAAATTGAGGGATTAAATTTCGATGCTCGAAAATATACACTTGAATTCGATGATGTTTTGAATAAACAGCGTAAAGTCTTTTATGAATATCGGAATAAAATTTTAGAGTTGGCTCAAGAGAAAAACCTTCTTAAGGAGGTCGAAAGTATTATCCAAAACAACATTCAGGAGTTCATTCAATTGCCTATTGATAACATTGAGCCGGTTTTGAAAGAACTAAATATTTTAGAGGAGGGAGTTAATTTGAAGGAAATTCCGACGAACGATCTTTATAATTTTCTTTTAGAAAAAACTATGCTGGCATTTGAAAAAACCAAATCATCATTGGGTGTAGAATTACTGGAAAATGTTTCGAAGTCTATGATGTTAAATATTTTAGATAATCTATGGACAAATCATTTAGAAAATCTTGAATATCTACGGGAAGCAGTCCAATTAAGAGCCTATGGCCAGCATGATCCTTTAGTTGAATATAAAACCAATGCTTTTCAGCTGTTTAAAGATTTTTTTAAACGTTTTGATCAAATGTTTTTTGAAATTGTTTTCCAGTTAAAAAAACCGCAAGTAGCGCCAATAACCGAAACAAAACCACCTTTGCCATCAGATATTCCGCCGGAAAAATTCAAAAATGTTGGTCGGAACGATCCTTGTCCATGCGGTAGTGGGAAAAAATTTAAAAAATGTCACGGAAGATAAAATTAAAACCGCAGGATAAAACCATGCGGTTTTAATTTACTTTTATTATTTGTGCATTGTTATTCTGTAATTATTGCAGGTATTAAATGGGAAAAATAGTTAAAATTCTCTCTATTATTTATTACACGACTCGTAGGAATGCGTAAAGTAAAGCATGTTAAGCATTCACAATAAATAAAAAGTTTGCTAAAATAAAAATGTCGCTTCGTTTAAAAGCGAAGCGACATAAAAATATATTAACTCTTATTCTTTTTCTTTTTTAGTTCTTCTACGTAGGGGTTTTTCCATTTTCCATTAATATTATCCGTGCTCTTGTACTCCCGGCTGTATATGAGCTCAACCAGTTTTTTTTCTTCTTCTTCTTCTTTGTAATCATCCATGATTACTACCGAAGATTGTAAGCGTTTATAAAGACTAGCAGAAATCCCAAACTTCTTCATGAAATATTGATCCCTAAATTGCCGGCGGGCATCACACAAACAACCGAAGGCCCCACACTTAATGCAGATGACTGGTGTGCAATATTCTTCGTAACCATCCGCTCTTATTGCCCATTCATGATGACAATTTTTTCGACCATACCTTCCATACCTTATTGCCATTTTACACCTCCTTTTAATAAAATGTTAATAAGCGCTACTTAGATTATAATTCCGAATTTAAAATAAAGCAAGATTATGAATCAGCAAAAAATTAGTCAGTTAGAAATTCAACAAGAAAAATTTAGCGGACCGCTCGATTTACTTCTAAGTTTAATTGAGGAAAGAAAATTAGAAATTACAGAAGTTAATTTAGCTCAAGTAACAGATGCCTTTCTAAGTTATATAGGCGATTTAAAACAGGCTTCGCCTGACGTTTTGGCTGATTTTTTGGTAGTAGCCGCAAAATTAATTTTAATTAAATCTAAGAGTTTGTTGCCCACTCTTGAATTAAGCGCCGAAGAAGAAACAGAGATTAAAGATTTAACCGAACGTTTGGAAATTTATCGTTTATTTAAGAATGCTTCTCAGTTTATCAAAGAAAAATTTACCCAAAATCAGATGTTTGCTCGAGAATTTTTGATTAATCAATCACCGATTTTTTATCCGCCAGAGCATTGCACGCCAGAAATGCTCTATAATTCGTTTGTAAAAATCTGGCAAGAATTTAGTAGTTTAGGCGAAATAGCGATTGAAAAAATCAAAAAAGTTATTAAGATAGAGGAGAAAATCAGGAATCTTGTTAAGATTTTAACCGAACGAACATCATCAGAATTTAACCAATTAGTTTCCAAAAGAGAAAAAATAGAAGTAATAGTTACTTTTTTAGCCATCTTGCAAATGTTTAAAGAGCAGCTAATCATGGTTGATCAACAAGAAAATTTTGGTGAAATTATAATAACCATTAAACAATCTCACTATCATGAATGACTTATCCAGAAAAATTGAAGCTATTCTCTTTATTGCCGGTGAACCGGTGGAATTTCAGAGAATGGCTGATTTGTTGGAAGTTCCCGTAGAAGAAATTCGGCAAAGCTTTCAAGAGATACAGAACGACTATCAAACCAATAAACGCGGGTTAGCGCTTATCATTTTTGACGATCAAGCTCAATTAACAACCGCTCCAGATTTAGGAGAAACAATCGAAAAATTTCTTCAAAAAATTCTTAAAGAAGACCTCACACCAGCAGCTCTAGAAACTCTTTCTATAATTGCTTATAAAGGGCCCATTAGCCGAGCAGAAATTGACAATATTCGAGGAGTTAATTCCTCTTATATTCTCCGAAATTTATTAATTCGCGGGTTAATTAATCGTGAAATCGATCCACATCGAGCCAACGCTTTTGTTTATAAAATCAGTTTTGATTTTCTAAGAAAAATGGGATTAGAAAAAATAGAAGAATTACCCGATTATGAAAAATATCATAATTTATAATTTATGGATAGTTGGAAAAAAATTGTAAAAATAATTCTTATTATTATAGTGGGGGTTGGAATTGGTTTTGGAGGCAGCTGGTTCTACGCGCACTTCTTTATTAATGAGAATTTCCGTCTTAATGGGCATTCTTTTTCTGATCAATACACGGCTCGTTCTAATCTTTCAGCCATTACTTATCCTTTTCGTAATTGGGATGTTCGGAATGACCCATCGATAAATGCTGAAGGAGCACTGCTAGTAGATCTTGACTCAGATTTTATATTTTATCAAAAGCAGCCAAACTTAAGACGGCCCATTGCTTCTTTAACAAAATTGATGACAGCTGTTATTGCAGAAAAGAATTTTAGTCCCGATGAAGAAGTAACAATTTCCGAAAAAGCTCTTAATACTGATGGAGATCCTAATATTTTTTATCAGGACGAAAGATTAAAAGTGAATGATTTGATAAAGGCACTTCTGATGATTTCTTCCAATAAAGCAGCTCAGGCGCTCGCCTTGCATATGGGTGAAGAAAAATTTGTTGGATTGATGAATGAAATGGCGAAAGAATTAGAAATGACCCAAACAACATTTGTAGAGCCAACAGGCTTGAGTTTTCTCAATCAGTCAACGCCATCTGATTTAAAAAAATTATTGCGCTATATTGTTGATGAACACCCCAATTTATTAATTATTTCAAAAACTGCTCAAGATAAAATAACCGGTGTTTACAATAAAGGTCAAAAATCAATAGCAGTAGTGCATGATCTATCCAATATCAATCTTCTTTCGCATAATCCTGATTTTCTAAATGAAATTAATGTCATCTATGCTGGTGGGAAGACGGGTTTTACTGATGAAGCCTGGCAGACTTTTTGCGGAGTTTTTCTGGTTCCTAGCCAAAGAAGCAATGAACCGCCCCGTCGAGTTTTAGTTGTTGTTTTAAAGACCGCTGATCGTTATAATGATATAGAAACGCTACTGCGTTGGCTGAATAAAGCTTATGTCTTTTGAGCTTATTATTTTACAATTATCACGTCTTTTTATCCTCTCAACCGTCTCTTTTATTTTGTCGCTATTACTTACACCGGTTTTATTAAAGATTTTATCAAAATATAATGTTGGTAAGCAGATCAGAATTGAAGGCGCTCCAATTTTTGCTAGTTTTCATCAGAAAAAAGAAGGAACGCCGACAATGGGTGGAATTTTAATCTGGTTGACCACTGCCATCATTGCCTTCACCGTCTTCATTTTAAGTAAAATTTTTGATCAAGTTTTCGATTATTTTAATTTTGTTAGCCGCTCCCAAACCTATTTACCGTTGTTTTCACTTATTGGTGCGGCTTTGATTGGATTGGCTGATGATATTTTTGGCGTTTTAAAACGAGGGCCGAAGGGTGGGGGATTGAGCGTTAGACAAAAATTGGTTCTTTATTTTATCATCGCTTTAGTGGGCGCTTCGTGGTTTTATTTTAAACTCAATTGGGATGTCGTGCATATTCCATTTTTGGGAGATATTTCTTTGGGTCCCTGGTATATTCTGTTTTTTATTTTTGTTGTTGTCGGTACAGCTCATGCTACGAATTTAACAGATGGATTAGACGGATTAGCGGGCGGCGTTATGCTTTTCGCTTATTTGGCAATGGCTGTAGTTGCTTTTGTTCAAGGTCGTTTTGATCTTGCCACTTTTATCGGTGTTATTTTGGGAGCACTTCTGGCCTTTTTGTGGTTTAATATTCATCCTGCGCGTTTTTTTATGGGTGATACTGGATCAATGGCTTTGGGCATTACCCTTGGCGTTTTAGCAATGTACACCAATACTGCTTTTCTTCTTCCTTTTTTTGCTTTTATTCCTTTAGTTGAAACATTATCGGTTATTGTTCAATTGATTAGTAAAAAATTCAGAAAAAAGAAGGTTTTTCTTTCTTCACCTATTCATCATCATTTTGAAGCCATTGGTTGGCCGGAAGAAAAAATTACCATGCGTTTTTGGATTATTTCTGCTATTTCAACAGTTTTTGGATTAGTGATTTTCTTTATTGATAAAATCCTCTAAGGGGAATTCAAATGTCAAAATGCAAAATGCAAAATTAATGTAGTGGAAAAATTTCCTCTGGAAATTTTTCCGCTTTATTTATGCTTATTTTTCAGGTTTTTTAAGATGACGGAATAAACTTTCGCGTTTTTCTTGACAAATCAATCTTTTTGATTATTCTTATAATCAGAGACTTTGAAAAATTTTTTAAAAGGAGGAGAAAATGTTTAGAAAAAAGCTTAAAGAAAGAAAGAGAGAAACAGAAGAAAAGGATCGATGCGTAGTTTGTGCTAAACAAACACCATACACGAAGAAAGTCCATATTAATCTGCGGAGATATTACGTAGAAGGGGCGGGACAATTATGTCAGCGGTGTTATGAACGAATTTATGGAACGGAGGATGACCAATGAAACCGGAAATTGAGGAGATTCGTTTCCGAATCGGAAATTTTCTGGTATTTTTCATCTCGGTTCCTACTAAGAACGGAAAGAAACAGCCTCGGTTAAAGTATTGGGTAAAAGATGGTGTTATAATTCAGGATCCAGCAGAAAGTAAGAAAGACATCCCCTCGCAAGCGCTGCGCGAAGCCTATGCCCGCGCCGCGATAATTTTTAACAAATTCTGAAAGAAACCAAACGGAAGGTTAGAGAACCTTCCGTTTTTATTTCTTTATTATCATTCCGAATTCCGAATTTTTTTGTGTTGGCGATGAGGATTAGCGCAGGATTTTACTTACTCAGAATGACACGGCGGAATTTTTCTTTTTCGAATTTTTCTATCCAATCAGCAAGGAGGAAAATGGGAAATCTTGCTATTATTTGTTTTGAAATTGAAGTTTTAACTTTTGACATTCTTCATTTTGAAATTTGAGATTTGAGATTGGAGATTTTCTTTTGGTATCCGCACCAAAATGCATAACCATCGAGCGCTTTTTTATTTTCTGGTTGGATTTTTTTAATAAATAAGCCTTTCTCAGTGCATTTAACAATGAGTTGTTTATCCAGACAGAAAAATTCGCCAACTGTTTTGTCTTTCAGGACATTTTCATCTTTAAAAATATCAGCCTCCAAAATCTTGTATGTTTTTCCGTTGCGTTGAAAATAAACGTTAGGCCACACTTCGAAAGCACGGATCTTTCTTTCGATTAATTCAGCTGGCTCATTAAAATCCGTCAGCCCATCTTCTTTTTTAATTATTTTGCAATAAGTCGCTTTCTCATGATCTTGAGGAATGGGTTGGATTTCGCCGTTTAACCATTGAGGTAATATTTCAATTAATAATTTGATTGCTTCCTCAATGCATTTTTCTTCTAATTCTCTGTAAGTTAATTTTGAGATTTGAGAATTGAGCTTTGATCTTTTAATAATGGGCCCATGGTCCATTTCTTCATCCATTAAAATAATAGAAATACCAGTTTCAGTATCTCCTGCCAGAATGGTTGCTTGAATGGGGGAGGGGCCACGCCACCGTGGCAAAAGAGAAGGGTGAACGTTTAGAGCGCCTTTTTTGGGGATGGTTAAATAATCAGCCGGAATAATTTTGCCGTAAGCCGCTACAATAAAAAGATCGGGGTCTAATTGTCGGAGTTGTTGCAAAAAAGCCTCATTTTGCCGCAATTTGGCCGGTTCAGCCACTTCTAAACCCCATTTTTTAGCGATTTTTTTGACTTCTGAGGGGGTCTTTTTCAAACCTCGGCCTTTTACCTTATCTGGAGCTGTAACCACTAAAATAGGGCAAAATTGAGTGGAAATCAAACCCTCGAGAATCTTAGCGGCAAAGTTTGGTGTGCCCCAAAAGACAATTTTTGCTTCATTATTAGTCATTTTTAGATGATTTAACGTGATAAAGTTCTTTTGCTTTATCGATGAAAAGAATGCCATCGAGGTGGTCGGTTTCGTGTTGGAAAATACGAGCTAGCATTCCTGAGGCTTTAATTTTAAACTTTTTATTATTTAAATCACGCCCTTCGATAACAATTTTATCATATCGGGGAACAACCCCCACAATGTGAGGGACACTGAGGCAGCCCTCTTCAGCCAAAGTCGTCTTTCTCGAATGTTTAATAATTTTTGGGTTAATAAAAGCAAAAAATTGATTTTGATATTCAGCAACAAAAATTCGCCACGGCTTTCCAATTTGGTTAGCCGCCAGTCCAACTCCCTGATTTTTTTCCATTATGTCTCTCATCGTGTCAATTAGTTCTCTAATAGCTGGATCTTGAGGATTTATTACTTCTTCTGTTTTTTGACGCAGAAACTGCTCGTCTTTTTTATTAAATATCGATAGGATTCTCATAATTATGAGTATAGCAAAAATTAAAAAAGATCAAAAGGTTCAATTTCAATATTGATTTCATCGGGCAGAAGTTTTAAAACCGCATTGCGTTTCAATAAAACGTTAGTTTCTTCAGTAGCGATGAGTCTCCAGTAAATATTTTTAAAATAAATGTTATTGATTTTGGGTACAATGGGCGAGATAGGACGAGAAAGAATATAATCCTTTGGTTTAAAGAGACGGGTGAGATTTTTTTCTAATAGTTTATAAGTGTAATCTGCTAATTTTAATAGCTGAGCGGGTTTTGAATGAGCAATTTCTAATTTAACAATTTGACTAAAAGGAGGGTAGAATGTTTTTTTGCGCATTTCGATTTGCTGTTGGTAGAAATCCTTCTCTAGAATATGAGAAAGCCATTTTTTTTCTGGATCTAAAGTTTGTACCAATACCTGCTGCGATTTTAGAGAAAAAAGAGTGAGAAGATTTCTGATTCGTTCTTCAGTGCGATAATCCGGAGTGACCAGCATTTGTTCGATTGAGGGAATAATAATCAAATCGATCTGAGGAACAAAATCAAAAAATTTAGAAAAAAGCTCAGTCGCAATTAGAATATCAATTTTATTATTAATGAATTCATCAAACAACATCTTTTCCTGGCGCAAATTCTTTAAATGATCGGAATCAAATATGGCCGTTTTAATTTGGGGAAAATGATTTTTAAAATATTCATTGATTTTTTGATTACCGATGCCAAGAAATTGAATGAGGTGACTTTGACAATTGGGACAAATATCTGGAGCGGTTTCTGTATGGCCACAATGATGACAAAGAAGTTTTTTTGTCTCATTTTTGTGGTAAACAAGGGCTGTATCACATTGAGGGCAACGAAAGATAAAGCCGCACGTTTGGCAGACAAGCGCTGGCGAGTGGCCGCGGCGATTGTTATAAATTAAAATTTTTGATCTTTGGTTGAGCGCTGATTCTAAATTTGTTTGAGTGGAGTCGGCAAAAATAGCATCTTTGGAATTTGAATTATTGATAATCGAAATTTTGTTGCTAATAGGTACAGGAGGATTGTTTAATGGTTTGTAGGAGCCTTTATTTATTCTAAAGGTCGTCTCTACTGAGGAGCTCAATGATGTGAGAATAAGTCTGGCTTGCCAAATTTCCTGCAACTTGAGAGCTACTTCCTTTGCATTATAATGAATTTTTGTTTCGATTGTTTCATGACCAGAGCTTTGTTCATCAACAACTGCAATTAACCCCAAATTTTTAAATGGGGCAAAAAGAGCCGAACGTTTTCCAAAAACAATTTTTATTTCACCATTGTTGACGCCTTGATAGATTTTAAAAAACTTTTTGGCATTTTTATTTTCGTAAATGGCAATCTGATCTTGATATTCTGATAAGTTTTGCCAGTAATATTCTAATTTGATCTGATTGGGAAAAAGAAAGAGCACTTGTTTTTGTTCATTTAAAGTCTGTTGAATAAAAGATTTTAAAAGAGAGAAATCATCATTGAATAAAATTTGAGGATGGAGATCTTCTGACGAATTTTTTGAAGAAAGAGAAGGCGGTTCGATATGAATTTGTCTGAGCAGATTGAGGGAAGGGAGGCTTTGTTTTAAGAGAGAGGTTAGCGGATCAAAGTAATAAGTCGAAATCCATTCAAATAACTTCCATTGTTTTTCATGTACAATGGCATGAGGATTAATGATTTTACCGAGGGGCTTAATTTGAAACTCGGCTTTTTTAATAGCAATTTTTGATTGAATTTCCTCGCTTGATAAAACCAGCGCTTCTATTTTTCTTCGACCAAAGGGAATAAAAACTAAACTATATACTTCCGGTTTTTGAGAAGTAAAATAGACGAGGCTTTTGCTTTGAGAGCGGGGAAGATAGGCAATGGGAATAACGTTAACTAAAAACATAACTTTATTATAACCGAAAATAGACAAAGAATAAAAAGAGCGTTACAATAGTAGTAATGAGTTCAAATTATTTAAGACTCTTTTTTGCTATAGAGTTGCCCAATGATTTAAAAGAAAAGATCGCGGCTATTCTTAAAAAAATTTCCCTACCAGAACGGGCTAATTTAACGCCGCAGGAAAATTTGCACCTAACCCTGTTATTCTTAGGTTCCATTCCCATAAATGAGTTATCTTTGATTACGGAAATAGCTGAAAAGGTTTTTTCACAATATTCGGCATTTGATCTTTACTTTAATAATATTACCGGAGCGCCCAGCGAAAATTATTGTCGGATGCTCTGGCTTAATGGCGAAGATTGTCCACCTTTAACAAAGATTAAGGATGATTTAGAAACAGAGTTGGAAAAAAATAATATTAATTTTGAAAAAGAAAATCGATCTTTCAAGATTCATATTACCTTAGCTCGTTTTGCACCGATAAAATGCAACTTCAAACCAATTGATTTTCCAGAGCGATTAAGAGTGAAAGAGGTAGTTCTAATGGAAAGTCAATTGCAAAAGCCGCATGCCGTTTATATTCCTCTAAAAACATTTCCCCTTCAGTCATAATTGAAATTGCAAAATCGAAATAAAAGACTATAATAATTTTTATTACTATGAATTCTAAAAAAATAACTCAAACATCAGAAGATTCATCCATGAATGACCGCGAAGAAGCTCGAGTTAGTTCTGACTTGTCAGCAAAAACAGGCGAGTCCAATCAACAAAAAAAGAAATTATCCTGGCGACGTATTCTTAAAATCGGAGGTACCATTGCTCTTTGTCTTGTTATTTTAGGTGCGGTTTTTATTGGTGGTATCGAAATAGGAAAAAAATATTATCCTTCCATTAATCTTATTCATGGGGTTGAAAATGCAGAAACAAACAAGCCCCAAAATGTTGACTTTTCACTTTTTTGGGACGCCTGGCATTATTTAGAAGAGTATTACGTTAAAGCCAGTCAGATTGATTATCAAAAAATGGTTTATGGGGCCATTAAGGGAATGGTGGATTCTTTAGGCGATCCTTATACGGTGTTTTTCGAACCTGATGATGCTAAAAAATTTACAGAAGATGTTAGCGGAAATTTCAGTGGGATTGGCATTGAGATTGGAGTGAAAAATAATGCTATTACAGTTATTTCTCCTATTGAAGATACACCTGCCTGGAAAGCGGGATTGCGTGCTGGTGATAAAATTCTTGCTATTGATAAAACGTCTACTGATGGCCTCACTCTTGATGATGCGGTTAAAATGATTCGCGGCGATAAGGGAACAAGTGTAACTTTAACTATAATGAGAGAAGGATTTAATGAACCTAAAGATTTTACCATTGTTCGTGATATCATCAATGTTCCAGCTGCCAAATTGACATTTTTAGATAATGGGATTGCTCATTTGGAATTATTAAATTTCAACGAGAATGCATCTGATGAATTTACTCGAGCGGCTACCCAAGTTATTATGAAAAATTCATCTGGCATAATTCTTGATTTGCGCAACAATCCCGGTGGTTATTTAGAGAGTTCAGTTGATATTGCTGGCTGGTTTTTAAAAAGAGGGGATATTGTTGTAAGGGAAAGGGAGAGTGATAATCGAGAAAAGCTATTCCGTGCCTCTGGCAATCAGGCTTTGCTCAATTTACCTGTGGTTATTCTTGCCAATGAAGGTACAGCTTCAGCTTCTGAAATTTTAGCTGGTGCCTTAAGAGACAATCGCAACATTAAAATTATTGGGACGAAAACCTTTGGAAAGGGTTCGGTTCAAACGCTTCTGCCTCTTGCAGATAATTCAATGCTCAAAATTACTATTGCGGAGTGGCTAACGCCCAATGGTACGGCTATAAATGATGTAGGAATTAGCCCAGATTATGAAGTAAATCTGACCGAGGAACAATGGGAAGCCAATCAAGATCCTCAATTGGATAAAGCAATAGAAATTTTAAAAAATGAATTAAGAGGTTAATTATGAAAATTATTCTTTTAGAAAATATTCCTAAATTAGGAAAAAAATATGAAGTCAAGAATGTTGCGGATGGTTATGCTATCAATTTTTTGATTCCTAAAAAATTAGCTGTAGCGGCTACGCCTCAAAAAATAAAAGAGATCGAAAACTTGAAAAAACAAAAAGAGATAAGAAAAGAGGAGGAGCAAAAAATATTTAAAGAATGGGTTGAAAAAATTAAAGATACCCCCCTCGAGTTTAAACTAAAAAGTGATAAAAGTGGTAAAACCTTTGGTTCAGTGAAGAAAGAGGACATTATTAAACAATTGGAACAAAAAACAGGCCTCAAATTGGAAGAAAAGCAAATTATTTTAGAAGAGCACATTAAAAAAGTGGGGGACTATTTAATAAAAATTAAATTCAGTCCCGAAATTGAGACCGAATTAAAAATTCGTGTGTTATCAGAATAGTTTTATTCTACTGAAACTATTTTGACGCGTTTTTTTGAACCATCAAAATGAACCTTTTGTTTTTCGCTAAATCGAACAGTACCATCTTTAAGTGCGTAAAGTGTATAATCTTTTCCCATTCCCACGTTTTTACCAGCTCGAATCCTGGTGCCTCTTTGCCGAACGATAATTGCACCCTTTTTGGCTTTTTGACCACCAAAAATTTTAACGCCTAAGCGCTTAGATTCAGAGTCCCTTCCTAATTTAGTTGAACCTCCTGATTGAGTATGAGCCATAAAATAAAAATTAATCTAAGACGACAATTTATTTATTAGCTAATATTTTAAAAATTTTTTAAAAAAATGCAACCTAAAAATGTTTTCGAAAAAAATAAAAGAGAAATTATTGTGGCTATATTTGTTTTTTTGATTGTTACCACAAGCTTCGCTCTTGGCTATTTAACAGCCACTCATTTTGTTCAAAAAGTGCCTATTGTTATCGAAAAGTGTTCTAATTAATCTTCCTTCAATTCGCTTTTTATAATATCAATATCTTTTTTAACTGCTTTCAAAATTTTGCGGTTTTTTGTTTTCTCTAAAGTTTCAATCTGTTTAATTAATTCGGGTGGCAACCGTTTAAGTAGTTTTTCTAATCTTTTTTTATCTAAAACAGAGACGTCCTGCCATAATCCGGCACCAATAAGTAATTGTTTCAATTGTTCTGTGTCGTAGTCTTTGATGATTTGATTTTGATAGGCAAAATAGCCGTCTTCTCCAAAAATTCTTTCTAGTCCCTTTTTTGTTGCATAATCATTAATCTGTTTTTTTATAAGATTAAGCTTTTCTTTTTGTTGATCAATTTTCTCTTTGGCAGCAAAATATTCTTTGATTAATCCATTTATCTCTTTTTCTTCGGGAGTATTTTCTTCTTTTTTATAAAGATGAGACCACATTGGACAAATTTTGCGATAAGGGCAATAGGAGCAAAGAGGAGAGGGGATGGGGGGGAAATAGTTCTTTTCGATCTCGTGAATATCTTTTAAAACGCGTTCTTTTGTATGAGCAATTTCCTCAGCCGTTTGACGATCAGAAAGTTTTTCGCCGTGTTTCAAAAAGTAGAGAGTTAAAACAACATTATCTAAATCTGTCAAATTAGGCCATTTTTTAAAGAACCCCAAGGTATAAATCGAAAGCTGAAGACTATTTCTTAAAGCACTTTGACCGGGCATTTTCTGAGCAGTTTTATAGTCAATAATTTCAAATTTGTTATCATCTCTTTTATCTACGCGATCAATATAACCAGCTAAGGTATGAATGACATTATTTTCTTCATCTTCAATTTCAACTTCAAAGCGACTCTCTAGATCTAGGGGAATCGATAAGGAGGGGATATTCTTTTTGTAAAAATCCTCGAGGATTCTTTTTCCTTCATTAAAAAACATTTCTTTTTGTTTTTCGTCACGCCATTTCAATTTGTCTGCTTCTTTCCATTGAATAGTAAAATAATCCATCAGTTCATCAAGTGTAGGGTAAAGAGGTGCCTTACTGAATAAAAATTTCAAACACTTGTGAAGAATAGTACCAAAAAATTGTTCCTTTGTTTTGGGGACTTGTATTTTGTCGATAATTTGAAATTCATATCGTTTCGGGCAATTTTCAAATATTTCCAAATAAGTATAAGAAGTATGCATAAATGCATTATAAAAA